>Ga0209489_100451_pt1 | contig 76274 bp, 47 predicted proteins | sample SiratrowhiteBW_FD_187527 | JGI IMG/M metagenome (GOLD analysis project Ga0209489, IMG submission 187527) | Root nodule microbial communities of legume samples collected from California, USA - Siratro white BW (SPAdes) (version 2) | ecosystem: Host-associated > Plants > Roots > Nodule | place...
TATATAAGATATATATATATATATATATATATATATATATATATATATATATATAAGTATGTTTACATGAGTTTTGCATAAAAAAAAACATAAACTTTATAGTAATATTGTATTTGCTGCTCTTCTCAATGCTAACTAGATCTTTACTTTTCGATCTTTTATTCCGATGAATTTTGGTGTTACACTATTTTACATGTTGTTATGATTATAAACTGTATTCCCACACCTTTCTTAAACAATATCTCTCTTTATGAAAAATTACATGGGATCAGTTATGATGTTTCTAATCTAAGGGTGTTTGGATGTCTCTACTATGCCAATACTACCACTACTAATAGAGCTAATCCTAATATTTTCATTTCAAGCCCAATACAAAAGGATAAATGTTTCTCAACCTTAAGACTCACAAGGTTAACGTTACCATAAATATTATTTTCCGTGAAAGTATTTTTCCTTATCACATAGATTTTAACAATGATCCAAATGCTAATATTCCTTTACCTATTTATGATAATACTGGTAATGTTGATGATTATCTGTGTAAACCATTAATTTAGTTCGTAACAAACTTCTGTTCTCTTATCTTGGTTCTTAATTTCATTTCATTTAGAAATTCTTCTTTCATTACACAATTTTTTATTTACTTTTTAAATGGTTCCAACTTATTGGATATCCACCAAGAAATTCCTAATATACTTTTTTCTTGTAACATTTGCAAACTATAATAGATGTTATAATTATTATAAAATTTTAATTATATATAATTATTATTTAATATCATGTGTTTTTATTGTATTTTCATTTTTTATAAAAATTATTTAATTTATATTTACGGTAAAAACACATGTATAAATGCATATACAAGTATTCGTAAAAATGAGATATAAATTTGATGAGTAATATAAAAAAAATATAATTTTTTACTTAAAAGAATGGTCATCTCATATTTATTGTCTTCGCTATGAAATAATTGTGCTATTTTGTCAATAAAACTAACAAATATAGAAAATAATTTTTTTTATCGGGATCAACATAAAAAATCATATAAATTTTTCTTAAACAAAAGTAATAAAAGACAGGTTATTAGAATCCAAGACACTCTGGGTAACTTTGTAGGAGTAATAAATTAAACTTACTCTTTTTGTTCAAGTTTTCCTGGGTGATATCTATTTTGCGGAAGTATTATTTAAATGGCGCACTCCATACTTTAAAAATGTTTTTGTTTTCTCCACAATAGTCTACATTATAAAGTCTTTTTTAACATTTTCAAATTAAAGTAATCTTTTGTTGTGTTAGTATTTCCAGCTTTTATAAAAATTCCAATAGTAATTTACATTGTTTTTTTTCAACTATACTCTAATTAAGTTCATTTCACAATAAATTATTAATATCTTTGGTTTTTACAAGAGCTTTTATTGTGAAGTATTAACACTATATATCTTTAACAAAACTTAGATTAAAAAAACAGTCTCATAAAACCATAGCACACGTTATACCAAAAGAAAAAACCATAGGACACGTTCAACTTTTGAGGTTCTTATCGACTTCTGAAGTCTTTAACTTGACTCATAGAAGGGAACATAATTTAGTGTATCTGGGTCCTTCTCTCTGTGCCTATGCCTCTATTGACTATGACTGAGGAACTTTTCTGTGGGTCTTATTATTGACTATACTTTTCTGCGTGTAGAAGGTATGAAATACAGTGGAAGTTACGCTGGTTATTGCATGTTGAAGAAAGAATTTCCTCTCAATCTATGACCCATTCATGTTTATTTATTATTATTGTTATATTATCGATTATGAATAATCACTTATATTGTTCAAAAAAATGAATATGATCACAGTTTCAAATCATTATGTTACTACATAATTACTATATGTGGTATATAATTAAAATTCAACATATCAATTCTTTTTCCATTTTCTTACTTAAAAAACGAAAAATCAGGTCTAATCGTAAATTAACAAGTTATAGTCATAGATTTTATCAGATGAGACAAATCCTAATTTAAATTAGTTTACGGGGTATATGTCAAACGATATAAAGTTTTTCTAACACAAATAAATTCTTTATATATATATATATATATATATATAATTAATTAATCTCATAATACTATAAAATATATTTTTAATCAAAATACTAATATTTTTATCTTTTAAATTATTTTTGTCATCTTTATATTAAATATAATATTGTATTACAATATAAATTATTTATAATAAACTTAAATATAAGAACTAAAAAAATATTTCTTTAGTATAAATTTCAATTATAAAAAATAAATATTTATCTAATATTAAAAATATTAAAATAATAGTTACTTGATATATATATATATATATATATATATATAGAGAGAGAGAGAGAGAGAGAGAGAGAGAGAAACTATACTTTTATAATGATCTCTTTAAATAATTTTTAATAATTAAAAACATAAAATTAAAAAAATGGTAACAATCTTTTAATATAATTATTATTATTGGTTAAAATTTAAAATTTTTTTGTTATTTAATGTTTCTTCCTCGTTATTTCATAATTTGTACTAAAGTTTAATTAATTATAAGAATATTAAAAGAATGCACTCGAAATTATGTTAGAATTCATATACACTCCCTGTCAGTAGACTAAAGACTTTTGTTCTCCCCAACATTTACCTTCACACACCTTCAAGCACCTATAAATAGCTACCATCTCTTGCATCTTAACCCAAACCAAAACAAGAAGCTAAACACATAAAGCCCTAGAACATGGAATCCCCAAACAAAGCCTCACTCCTCTTATTCCCTCTCTTGTTCCTTTCCCTGTTCAGCAATTCCCATGGTGCAGGAATAGCTGTGTACTGGGGCCAAAACAGTGGCGAAGGTACCTTAGCAGATACTTGCAACACCAAAAACTACCAATTTGTGAACATAGCCTTTTTGTCCACATTTGGCAATGGCCAAACCCCTCAACTGAACCTTGCTGGCCACTGTGACCCCGCCAGCAATGGTTGCCAAGGGTTGAGCAGTGACATCACCACTTGCCAAAACGGTGGAGTCAAAGTGTTGCTCTCCCTTGGAGGTGGTGCTGGAAGCTACTCCCTCAACTCAGCTGAGGAAGCCAATCAACTAGCCACCTACCTCTGGGACAATTTCCTTGGAGGACAATCAGGTAAGAGTGATCATACATATGTGTGTATGTATATGTTATGATTCTAACATATTTTCTATTTGACAAACTGTTTTGGATGAAACTGATTAATACAAAACACAAGTATCTTAATTTAATGAGACTCCTCCTAGGAAGGATAATTGTACATTGTAAAGATGTAATTACACTGTCTTGTCCTTACTATAGATAAAATATATGGTCATGTGATGTTGTTTAATCTATTTATGGATCCCCTTTAACTGTCTCCCTCTATTTTCTCTCTCTTGAGGTTGCACTGTGTTTCTTTGTGTAGAAAGCACACAGATCCCTTCTAGTATATTAAACAATGTGCCAACATTAATTATCTTTTATATTACTTTCTTCCTATAATATTATCTTTATCTGTGTATACGTTTATTTTTTTCTTCTCTCTTAGTGTTAAATTATAATAGTACTAGGTTTTTTCACCATTTTGTTTCCTTGGTAATTCAGGATCCAGACCATTAGGTGATGCAGTCTTGGATGGCATTGACTTTGACATTGAGTCTGGTGGGGTAGAACATTGGGATGACCTAGCCAGGGCACTCAATGGCTTCAGTTCACAGAGAAAGGTATACTTGTCTGCAGCCCCACAGTGCATCATCCCTGATCAACACTTGGACTCTGCCATCCAAACTGGGCTTTTTGACTATGTGTGGGTTCAGTTCTACAACAACCCTTCATGCCAATACTCCAGTGGAAACACCAACAACTTGATCAATTCATGGAACCAGTGTGTCACTCTTCCAGCCACACAAGTCTTCATGGGGCTTCCTGCATCAGAAGCAGCTGCTCCAAGTGGTGGTTTTGTCCCTGCTGATGTGTTAACTTCTCAGGTTCTTCCTCAGATAAAACAGTCTCCAAAGTATGGTGGACTCATGCTTTGGAACAGATTCAATGATCTCCAAAATAGTTACAGTGATAAAGTTATTGGCAGTCTTTAATTAGTTAACGGTCAAGCACTGCCTAAACAATTAATAATCACCACTTAATGTGTTGTGAACTCAATATATGATTATTGTAACACTTGGCTTACAAGTTACAAATGATATAATGTAGCCAATAATAAAAAGTTCGTTCTAAGTGTCATTTTCAACCTTTCTGATGCGTAATGATTCTTTGCTTCTTGTTGAGAAAATCGACACTAATTAATAAATAATGTCGGATTTATATTACATTTGTCAACGGTTTTGAAGGCTAACTTCTTGTAGAATAGATTTAAGTAATTCTAAATAGTGTTGTAGTTGGGATTCACCATACTGTTGTTCTTCTTATGCCAACAAGTTCAACATTTTTCATCTCTTTTGCCAACAAGTTCAACGGTTGCTTCTCCTTCATTAAGCACCCTTATCACAGCAGAGTCAAGAATTTGGCCGGTGAGGTTGCTGAACGAAAGATTGATGGTAGTGTTACCCAAAATGTTTGTCAATTTAGTCTGAGACCGTAACAGCTCTAGAAACTAGAAATGAATGATAGTGTTTGTATTACTCAAAAAAGGAAAATGTATCTAATCAACAAGTAACTGAGAATTCTAATAAAAATAGAATTTGAATAAATAGTGAATTAGTGACTATAAGATACTGTATAGTCATGGATGTCCATTACGAGAGAATCATTCTTAAATAGAAAGTAAGGAAAAAGATATGGGATCAAGGTGGTAAGGTTTCAGAAAGGGAATAGCATAGAGAGAATCATACCAATGCATTCATTCAATGTAGTCCCGCAATTTAACGCTCTCCCTCCTCTTCCGTAGGCTTTTCGCGCAATTTCTTGTGCTCCATGGTTATCATGCCTAACCAATTCCCTCCGTCTTTGAATCATTATTCACGCATGTTACAATACTCTCGAACAACAACCTTGTCCTCAAGGTTGAATTTTCGATAGGATTGTGGCATTTCTTTCAAGTCTTCCCACGAGTTGTCATCATTGCTTAATGAATCTCATTTAATCAGTCGTTGTTCAATTTCCTTTTCATATCTGACAATTGTTCGTGAATCTAAGATGCTGACTGGTTTTACAAGTGTCCAAATTCATTTGTAGTAAGCAGTAATGGGAGGTATTGCTTCTTCTAATCTCCATGAAACTTTTTAAGCATGGAAATATCGAAGACGGGATGTATCGATCCTTGCTGATTTTGTTAACATTATTGAAAGCCACGTGGCCAATCTTTTCAATGAATTCAAATGGACCAAAATACCTTAAACTTAGTTTTTGGTTCATCCTTAACATTACAGAACGCTGCCTATAAGGTTGTAGCTTGATCAAGGCTAAGTCCTCCACTTCTAATGGAACATCTCTTCTCGTTTTATCAACTTGCCTCTTCATGTAATTCTGAGATTGTTGTAGTTTAACCTTCAATTTTCTCAACAAAGCATCACGCATTTTCAAGTTATCTTGTATTGTTGGTGGATCAACTTCATTGTATTCATACCTGATGAGTGATGGTGGGGGCTTACCATAAACAGCTTGATAAGAAGGCATGCCCATACTATGATGAAATTCACAATTGTACCAATATTGGGCCCAAGGAAGCATCTGAAACCAATTTTTAGGTGATCAAATACGTAACATCTTATATACATCTCTAAGATTTTATTGAGATTTTCTATTTGTCCGTCTGACTAGGGGTGATAAGAAGAGCTCATAGCAAATTGGGTGCCTTGTGAATTGAATAGGTGTCTCCAAAAGGAACTAATGAACACCTTGTCTTTGTCAGAAACAATTGACTTGGAAAACCATACAATTTTACAATGTTCTAGATGAATGTTTCAACTACAATCTTCCTATTAAACCTAGGCTTTAATGGAATGAAATGGGAAAATTTGGATAGCCTATCTATCACCACCATTATATTAGAATAATCCCTGGATCAAGGCAAATTGGTTATAAAGTCCATTGCCATTTCTACCCAAATAATGTTAGGAATAGGAAGTGGGTGTAGGAGACCTGCCGGCAAAGATTGACTAACTTTTGCTTGTTAACATATGACACACTTTTTGATAAATTTTTTGATATCTTCCCTCATTTTAGGCCAGCAAAACTGAACTCCAATTCTTGCACTTGTTTTAGTGGTATTAGCATGTCCACCCACCTTAGATGCATGAAATTCAGCCAGGATCATGTTTATTAATATATGGTCATTAGACACCATAATTCTCCCCTTACGTACAATTACATTTGTGTACAATGTATATTCCTCAAATTTACCTGCATTTTCAACATAATTTTGGTAGATATGTAATAAGGACTCCTCTTTTTTTGGTAGCATCAGTTATTGCTTTTAACCAAAAATTCACTGGTTCTGACCATGTCATTGCGAAGCTTCTAGATAATGCATCTGCAAGTATATTTTCTTTCCCTGGAGAGTATTGTATAGTAAAATCATATCCTAGGAACTTGGGCAATCATTGTTGTTGTTCAGGGGTTTGTAGTGTTTGATCAAGCAACTCCTTCAAACTTTTCTAGTCTGTTTTTATGATGAACTTATTGCCAAGTAGATAATGTCTGAATTTGGCTAAGGATTTAGTAATGACATAGAATTCTCTTGTATACGCAGACTGCTTTTGCATTATGGGTGAAAGTTTCTTAGAGAAATATGCAATTGGGTGATTGTGCTGACTTAAAACAACTCTTATCCACGAACCTGATGCACTTGTTTCCAAAACAAATGGTTCAACAAAATTAGGAATTGCCAACACTAGAGCAGTAGTTAAAGCTACTTTTAAAGCTGCAAATGCTTGCTCAGCTATATCACTCCATTTAAAGGAATCTTTCTTCAATAAATTAGTCAATAGAGCAACAATATTGGCATAACCCTTCTTTTTTACAAAGCATTTGTAATAGCCAGTTAATCCTAAAAAGACCTCTTAACTGTTTCAAATTTAAAGGTCTACCCCAGTTCTTTACAACTTCTAACTTTTCCACCTTCATAGTCACACCATCATCCGATAATGTGTGACCTCAATAGTTTATCTGTTGGACTCCAAAAGTACATTTTGAAATATTTGCAAATAGTTTATTGTTCTTAAGAATGTTGAGCACCATTTCAAGGTGTTGTAAGTGATCCTTCCAGTTTATGTTATACACTAGTATGTCATCAAAAAATAATAGTACAAATCTCCTCAACATACCATTAAATATCTGATTCATAAGACTCTGAAAGGTTGTCGGTTCATTGGACAACCCAAAAGGCATGACTAACCACTCATATAAACCTTGATGTGTTCTAAAAGTAGTCTTGTGCCTATCCTCAGGATTCAACCGTATTTGATGGTAACCAGACCTTCGATCCAACTTGGAGAAATAACAAGCTCTATAAAGCTCATCAATCAAATCATCTACTGTCAGGATGGGAAAAATATCCTTTATAGTAATTGCATTTAAAGCCCTGTAGTCAGTATATACCCTTCAAGATCTATCTTTCTTCTTGACCAAGATGATTGGAGAAGAGAAATAGTCGCTGCTATGTTGAATGATACCTTCTCTCAACATGTTCTCTACTAGCTTTTCAATTTCTTCCTTCTGGCTATGAGGACACTTGTAAGGTCTGACTTTAACAGGTTTTTAGCCTTTTAGTAGTGGTATGTGATGGACATGAGACCTAGGTGGTGGTAGGCCAGAAGGGGTGTTGAACACTGAACTATATGTGTGTAACAAAAGTGTCAATTCCAGTTCCATATCTTCAGGAAGTTCCAACAAGGAAATTGGAATGGATTCCTCTTAAACTATTTGCATGTTGTGTACCTCAGTTATGGCCTTTGTGTTGACCATTCATTCTCCTTATGTGATGTAATTGAGCTGTCTCAGGAAGATTGTCATTGTCACCTTGTAATGTAGTGAATTTCCCACCCTATAAAAACGTGATTTCAAGTGTATCATAATATGCCAAATGAGGCCTTAAAGTTTTGAGCCAGCTAGCACCCAGTATGAGATCCGCACCCAAAATTGGTAACAAAAATGTAGACAACTTAAATACATTGCCCTGAGCTTGTATTTTTAAGTCCTAAATCAATCCCTCTAACTCCATGTAATTACCATTGCCCACCATAACTCTGAACCTTGGAGCTTGAACAACTGAAAGTTTCAAGAACTTTGCCACTCTTGGTTGAAGAAAATTATCAGAACTTTCTTCATCAGTCAACACTGTTACAAAGAGGGTGCCTATATAAGCTTTGAATTTGATATTCCCTACCCCAAGCCTTCTTTTAAAGCATTTAGAGATAAGTGATGTTCATCCCTGGTTGGTAGTTCATGTTCTATTGTATCATTTGGATGTTCTTTCTCATTCTCATGTTCCTCCTCGTCTAGTTTCAACACAAAACATTGTTTGTTAGGACATTTATGCTTGAAAGAAAGTTTCTCATCACCGAAATAACAGAGGACTTTTTCCGTCTTAACTGCATTTCAGCAGGGCTGATCCTCTTGATTTTGGGGTTTTTAAGTTGTGGGCCAGGTTGTGTAGTTGATTTGGAAGCAGGTAAGGTTTTAAGTGTGTTTCTGGGTAATGAGTTGTAGGGAGTGGAATACAATGACGAGGTTGTGAATTTGTTGGTGTATGAAGGTGATGGTTTGGGTATACTTGTATATTTTTCCTCATATAATTTGGCCAATGCTACAACTCTCAACAAATTTATTGGGTTTATGGCCACTACATCATGTTTAATGTCAATATATAAGCCACTAATGAAATAGTTTAAAACAGCTTCCTCCGTCAAACCTCCCGATCTATTAGCAAAAGCCATGAATTTTAAATAGCAATCCAATACTGATCAATTTTGCTGCAACTTGAAGAGATCTACCATTGGACAATCAAATGGTGAAGGTCCAAATTGAGACTCCAAAGCACGAGTTAAGGTTGCCCAGGTGGTGATTGCTTCGATATTCTATAACATATGGAACCATGGTACTACCTCCTTCAAGAAATGCATTGAAGGAATTTTCACATGATCTGAGTCAGGAGTGTTATGATAGTTAAAGAACTTGTCTGCTTTGAAGATCCACTCTAGCACCAGAGTAGAACCATCAAAATGAGGGAAACCAGTGAAATATCCTTTATCAAGGAATACTGTTGATCAAAGTAACTTTGATTGTCGTTCCTGAGTTTCTTGAACTTCCATAAGATTGAGAAACATTTTCTATCGATTGTTGTAACGTCACTTGGTTCTGGTCCATCTTCTTGTACTTTGATTTGGATTGAGCTACAAGAGTTATTTCAAGCTTCTTCACTGTTATCAAAAAATGACGCAGATCCTCCACATTGTTTTTGACCTTGTTTTGTAATTGCTTCATACATGTGTTCTCAACCATGGAGTCAATGAGAGCACCAATGTAACAGTTATAGAAATGAAGGAAAAGTATGGTAGTGTTCGTATTACTCAAAAAGGGAAATGTATCTGATCAACAAGTATCTGAGAATTGTAATAACAATGGAATTAAAGTAAACAGTGAATTAGTGACTGTAGGATGTCATATAGTCTTGATGCCCATTACAAGAGAATCATTCCTCTATATAAAGTAAGGAAAAAGATATGAGATCAGGGTGGTATGGTTTCAGAGAGAATGTTCAAAGAGGGAATAACAGAGAGAGAATCATACCAACCATGCCTTCATTGAATTTAGTCCCACAATTTAACGCTCTCCCTCCTCTTCTGTACCATATTGCGCAATTCCTTGTGCTCCGCATCACTTGCCACGTGGCCATCACGCTTAACCAATTCTCCCACCATCTTTGAATCATTATTCACGTGTTTTACGGAGATTTCACTAAAAAATCTGTAAGAGACGTTTAGATAACTCATGATGTCTCTTGTTGGAAAGGTTCAAAACTTAAAAGGTTCACAATAGAACCCAAATATCAGGGGGAATTTAACCCAAAAGTTAAGAAGAACCTATGAAATCATGAAAATTTCATATAAGAGACTCATGATTCTCAGAGACACATGAATTAACATTAGCATAATCGATCCAAATTTGGAATACATATTAAAAATTATACTATATCAAGTTTAAAGAAATACTAAAAATATATAAATATATACATTAATTTAAATAAATATATATTCATTAAAAGAAAAAAGTTAATATAAATTAAACTCACATTCAATTTAACAAATATTAAATTAGATTATATTAACGTAACATCCCATACTTTTCACTTTTCATAAAATTATATTTCCCAAACATTCTATAATAGATCTAAATATAAATATCTATACATTATTTCAAAATAAACTTCTTTACAAACAATTTAACAGAAATATCTTCATATAAGTATAAAATAAAATAAAGGTTCTCTATCAATTCACTGAGGAGTCACACTACGTGTTAAATTCTCTATCACATGTAACATACAGTCATCACAGATTTAAAAGTAAAACAAATACCACAAAAAAAGGTCAGCTAAAGAGTTTTAAAATGTATAATCATAGTAAATTTCTATCTCAGTCAATCTACAACACATCTAGCTTTCATAATTTATCTCATATATCACATTACCATTATCACATCCTTACAATAACTCATATCATAGATATACCGACCTATATCCATAGACACTTGACTCTATTTCCGAAAGACTTGTGCATTGAATTAGACTCAAAGGTCTGCACCAATTATCACTCTTATCAGTTTCTATTTCAAATCTCATATATAGTTTTCATATGCACAAAGTTAATCCATATGTCCTATTCTGATCAGCTCATATATCAAACCTCAAACATGGCCATATGAACCTCCTTCGACTCTCACCACCTCATAATCATCGTCTATATGATTCCAATATACCAGTAGAGTTAGCATACCTCCTTATTGATCAAATCCCCTTTCCTGAAGATACTATGTCTCGATCATCATTTCATATCATTCATCATTCACAAACATATCCCACACAACATGCATAATATTCACTATTCACTATTCATCATTTAAATGTTGTGCATAACATTTCATCATTATATTATGCACATGCACATGCATTCTGCCACGTGTATAGGACTTGTCAACGTCACTCGGTATTTGTGCTTAACACAACTAACCTTGGATGGGATGTTATCCTAAGATGTAATAGATGATTAGGGTGACTCAGAAACTCTATCATCAGATGCACATGCACACTACCACACATTTAGGGCTTGTCAACATCACTTCATACACATGTTAATCACAACTAATCTTGGATAAGATGTTATCTTAACATGTAATGGGTGGTTGGGGTGAGTTAGAAACTTTGTCATCACATGCACACGCAGACTTCCACGCATTTAGAACTTGCCAACGTCACTTCATGTGCATGTTGAGAACAACTAACCTTTGATGAGATATTACCCTTACATGTAATGGGATGTTGGGGTGACTCAGAAAATCTGTCATCAAATGCACATACATACTAGCACCCACTTAGGACTTGTCCATGTCATTAGAAATACGTGTTGAGCATTTGATGGATTTCCACTTTATAAATGGAACCATATACCAACTTAATGCCACAAAGACAAAAGATACATCCCTAGAAAACCAAAACAATTCCATAATCTCCATACAATCATTATTGAACTCCATTCATCTTCAAATTGAGCACTTCAACATGAGAGAATGAAAATTATTTCAATTCTTACCTTGACGCTTTGCAAATGGCCAAATTACACAAGTGAGAAAGGTGTCCAATTTCAATGTCAATCCCTTAAACTATTTCGCATACCATACAACTGCACCTTCAGTCTCTTGAATGACAAAGTTTGCAGTGCTTTGGACCTTCTAAACACTAAACCATTAAAAAACATATATTATCTCCAGCCTACACTCATTAAACAAGGTCAACTTACGTGTTACATTATTCATATTTCAACAGATGTCCATTTACATGAAATGATAGCTTGTAAGTCTCATTTTCTTATGAATACAATCAATGATTTGTATGCTAAGTTGACAAGATCTACAAAACAAGTTATGACACTTTTAAATCAACCGACTCTCACCTCTTCCACAAACTCTAATGCCAACACTTTCGGGAAAATAATACTTTACTTCAAAGACATTACTCAAAGAGTCATCATAATGAAAAGTCCACATGGTTACAATCTTACCTATAGATGTAACAATCTAAAAACAATGACAACTAACATAATTAGTATTTTCATCAATTGTTACACAACATAACTTAAGTACTATAATATAAAGACTAAAAATAAGTGACTGAAATCAATTATTATTGTCCCTTTAGAGTAGTTAATGAAAACTTATCTCTGAAACTTATTTTTTATAATTAATATATTTTTAATACTTAATAAATTTAATTATATCACATACATTTCATTATTTTCTTACAATCCTTTATTCTTTTCCATAAAATTTCTTTTGTTTAAAAAATTATCTATTTTTTGAATATACCTATTTTAAATATTTCTTTATCTAATTTTTTACTTGTCTAAATAATTACATCCTACATATTTGCTAAATATGATTAATTTTTATTATTATTTCAAAACTATTTTCAATATTTTCTACAAAAAAATTATTTTCAATTAATTATTTTTATAATTTTTTTCCAAAATTTTCCTCCTTCATATTATTTAATAAATTAAAACGTAAAAAATAATTAAAAAAACAACTTAGAATTCTGTTTTTCAGAACCTGAATTCTAGATCAACTAATCTAAGAAATTAACTCTATGAAGACAGATTTATGATCTAAATAGAAAACCACATTATTTATATAAATATAGTGCACAGTGTACCACGTGAAAAAAAAAAAACAAAACAAAACTCATGCTATTTCAAAAACAATTAAAAAATGGGGCCTAGGGTTGTAAATTAAACATATTCATTTTTGTTGAAAAAGATACTAAAGTGAAGTGTGAGCTGTGTGGGCAGTGGACCATTGCTGCCTCTCAGTTGCAGACTGTCAGTGGTTGCATGTGATAATATCATTACTAGAATATGGCAACAGGTAAACACAAGTTCCTCGGATATGAGAAAATATTAAAAACTTTATTGCAGATCGTCAAATCTATTATGCCAATTTTAATTCTCAAAGCCTAATAATCTCTTAATTCTCACATAATCTTTTTCTTTGTTGAAGTCTATCACTACAATATAATATTAAAGTAGTTTCTAATTGTGGGAGACAAGTGCAACATTAGTCAAATCGATTCCAACATGAGATAACAAGTTAATTTTTTTGAGTTAAAAAATATAAAATTATTTTGAAATTTAATTTTATATTATATAAAATATAAGTGCTGGTCACATATAAGAATAGGAACAGAGTTTATAAGTTGATGTTATTTTTCAATAAATAACAAATGTTTGTGATAGTGTCGAATTAGTTTTAGATAATTGATGTTAGTGTTTATTTAATGTTAAATATTTATAGTTTATTTAGTTAACTTTAATGTTAATTATTTTTAAATAATTCAAATTATTTGTATAATTTCAGTTTAATTAATATTAACTGAAATGAATATTATAAGTAAATAAAGTTAATATCAATATAATTAACGTTAATACTGTCTCAAAAATTAGAAAATATTTTTTTATTTTATTTTTCTATTTTCTCTTTAAATTTAAATTGATTAAGAAAGAATATTTTTTTTTGTGATAATTTCTCTCACCGGTGAACACTTGCTTGGCTATAATGATGGTTTTTTTTTTTTTTTTTTTTTTTTTTTTTTTTTTTTTTCTATTCAAATCTTAGTTTCACATAGCAATCCAAGATAAATAATAAATGTTAGTGATAGATTTCTTGACGGAATTGAATGGTTGAAAAATATATTTAAATTAGTCACATGTTTAATGGACTATACTATCAAAATGACAAACAATATTAGCAAATATTAGCAAAGATCTTATTCATTATTGAAGTTGTAAATTCTAATGATGATTTTATAAATCCCAAACTTAAGAACTTGAGGTAGGGAGTATCTATGATTCAATGTAAACTGTATATCACATTCTAAAGAGAAATAATAAACTAGAAAAACTCTTTTTCATTGTAGCTTTACCACCTTTGATAGTTGAGATGTTAATATTCATATTGTTAAATGAATGCTTAATGATCTTTAACTCATACTAATTAAGCATGCATGAACTATACTAGTTAAACATTAATTTTTTTAAGAATTTACCACTTTGTATGCAACTTTTTTCTTATTTGTATATAGACCATAATCATAATTATTTACGTAATTTGGGTTGCAAAACCTCTAGCCTCTACCTCATATATCGTTGGGGTTGGGGTTTCGCAAAGTTCATACCTGTTTTTTTGGCTATTTTGTGTGTGGGAAGTGGTGTATGTGAGATGTGATGCATTGAAATGTTATTCACTTATTTTTGATTTAGCATTCTCTATTGTATTCAATGTTTTGCAAGGTCAATTATGTGAACACTTTATCTTGATTGCAGAGTTTAAAAGTGCCTAATTGTGAAGCTCTTCTTTAAATTTAATATTTTGAACTTTTGTAAAGAAGTAGAGATAATCTTATTATCCTTATTTATATCATTAAAAAAAAAACCTATATTATTGCAGGATACTTACCTTTCCATCCATGCTTAAATGAAGAATGTGAACAACTGATGGAAATTAAACATGGGATTACATGGTTTACTAATCTCAGCCTCAGTCATATATTATTTTGGCTATTTTGCAATTTGCAATTAAGAAAAATAAGTGACTAGTTGTTTTCTCATCTTATTACATAATTAACACAATTTATTAGTAACCAGCACTTCCCTTTTAGTTAGATTTATCTTAATAAGAAAGCACTTCCCTTTTAGTTAGATTTATCTTAATAAAAATCTTATATAGAAGTATTCCTCACCTCAAAAGAAAGAAATTAAAATAATATTTAAATACCAAAGCAATGTGAACACTGCCCTATTTTCCTGAAATAGGATATTTTGCGAGATATTATATCAGATCTAAGCGAAAAATAATTTTACTTTGACACCCCTGTAAGATAACACTATTTTATTCTTGATTTTTATAATAAAATATTATATTTTAATAAAATAATACCATTTTTTAGTGTCAAATAAGAATAAGTTACTATTCTCGGTATAAAAGTATCATCTCCTTAAGCGAAACCGATAATTCGTTATGTTCTTTCCATACTCTTATATCCTCTTAATTTGTACGAATTTCTATACTTTTATATCCTCTTAATTTGTAGGAATTTTAATACTCTTATATCCTCTTAATTTGTAGGAATTGACCAGATACTACTTGCATTAGAAAATAAAAATCCTTCTTCAATTCCATAAAAACACCTAATATCTCTAAGGTTTTAGCCAAAACCTATCGTGAAAATCATACCCAAACCCTTCTAGTAATACAATGTATATTAAGGTAAAGATTATTTTTTGAACAAGATTCATAAGGTGCAGAGAGAGTAAATATTATTTAAGAAGATTAATATCTCAACACCATTAATAATTAATTATCATCAAATAATGAATTATATAAATATTTTAATTATATTTTTTATTCTATAAATTAAAATACTAATATATATTATTATATTATTGAAATGAAGTTATTAACTAGGTACCATATAATTTCTTTTATTTAATACGAAATCCATTACACATGCGTGTGACAAAACATGCATATAGGTGGCCATAACCTAAAACTTTATTTGGTGTGTAGCCAATGGCAAGCTCACACAAACAGGACTCCGCATGGATCAAACCAGCATGCCCAGCGAGGCAGAACCCAGGCCATAGAAACCGTTCCATGCATCACCATCACACACACATCTACAACCTTTTTGGACGCTATCTTTTATCTGAGCAGTGTAGTTATTACTCAGATCAAAGTACCTGTCCCAAATCGCAACCCCACCATAGTTGGAAGATTGCTTTATAGTTGGCAGAACCTTAGAAATAAGATCTTGGGGTGGAATATACCCTGCTATCTCCTCATCCGAAGCCACGACAATGGCCAAGAATATTTTGCTGTTGGGAACACCTGCGGTCCATCTGCCCCACGCTTTCAAGAGTTCGGTAGCGTCTCCGTTTGTGTAAAGGCAAGGGTTCTGGTAGAAGAACTCGACCCAGATGTAGTCGAAAAGGCCGGTGCTGATGGCGGTGCCAAGGTAGTAATCCGGGTACACGCACTCTGGTGCTGCGGATAAATAGATTTTCTTTTCGGTAGTGTATGTTTGAAAGGCCTTAGCCAATTCATCCCATTTGAGGTTTTCACCGTCCTGCACATCGGCGAGGTTGATGCCATCTAGGGCTACGCTTCCCAGAGGACCAGGTTGGCCGCTGAGGTACTTCTCGAAGATGTAGCTTGCAAGCTTTTCGGCTCCGATGATGTCGTCGGAGCTGGAGTAGCGGCGGTGGCGTTTGGTTTTTAGGGCGGTTCTGTCTTGGCCGATGGAAAGGAACACTTTGATGTTGTTTTGTTGGCAGTATTCTATTTGTGGCTGTAGCTGGGAGCAAGAAGCAGTGCCACAATGATCGGCCAAGTTTATATCTGGTTCTTTGCCATCGTCGAACACCAGAAGGCTTTGGATGATCACGATGTTGTAGTTCCCACTGGAACATAGACTCTCTAAGGTACCCTCACTGGCATTGGGTTTCTGGCCCCAGAAAACCGAAATTGCACCGGCGCCGGCGCCGCCACAATCAGTTGCGCTGGAGGGGGTTGTGAAGGAGAGGGTTACAAGGGCGAAGAGGAGGAATGCAATTAGCTCTGGTTTTGGGAAAGCCATGGCTTTTTAGGGTTGTGTGGTAGTTTTGTTTAGGTGGATGAGTTTGAAGTGAAGAGAAGGAACCAATTTATAGTGGAGTTTTTTTGTCTGGGTTGTCTCACGATGCCACGTGGAATGGAGGTTCCTCGCACTTTTATTTATTTATTTTCTGAAGCTTTGGTTAGAGGCAAAGAAGAACAAGGCACTTACTTAGTTTTCCATATTCAACTTGTACTTGTTTTGAATTCCTTAAAATAGTGAAAATACACGTGACTTTCTTTGGATAAGATATACCCATAATTTTTATAATGATATCATTATCGAATGATTAAAAATATTTTGATGGAGTAATATCAATTATTTCGATGTATTAGAATCAATCAAAATATGTATTTGTTTTTATTAGTAAATTTTAATTTAAGTTTATTGTTTATCACATCATATTTGTAAAAAGATAAAATAATATTTTTATAAATTAGAAAAGTGATTGCGTTTCACAACTATTTACATATATTTCTGTGATACATGATCTATCACCTCTTCTTTTTGATTTGTTTTTGATTTGTTGATGTAATTGTTACATATACTTTTTGTAACGTATTTCCAAAAGAATGTATAAATTTTTCATGATCGTCTATATTTTTATCATTATTAGATTTCTCTTCTAACACTTAAGATTTCGTCTTCAATATGAATTTTACACCCAAGGTCATTTAAATAAACAATAGATTTTTTTTGAAGTCCTTTACATATCGTACCTCTTGAATTGTGTGCATAGTACCATCATACATTTTAATTTAAATAATACTAGCTCCAACAATTCTTAAGGCATTCCCATGAACATGGATCCACCTAAGATAGGCTCATAAGTTCAAAACCTATTTTATTGTGAAGTATCAAGTTTTACCTGAATTTACTGTCCACTTATGATTAATTATTTTTCCACCATTAGAGATAATCATTGTTTCACTCACCAAAATATCTATGTCTTCTAAGGTACTTGCAACACAACCTTGTGAGGTTGCTTAAGAGTTTTTTCCTTCATTCTTCCTTGCCAACAATCTTTCTTTACATGCTCTCTCTTGCCACAATGGTAACATTTAAGATGTTTCTTATTTTGAGACTTTGATCTACCATAAGTTTGATTCCCACTAGAGCAACATTTTGTTGATCTACCTCTCATGATCATCAAAGCCTCTACTTGCTTTTAACGTTAAACCTTTTTTACCTCACTTTTTCTCTTAGATTTTGTTTCAAGATTAGTTCCGACAACATCCTCAAAGTGTAAGTATCCATAAATATTGTTATTTCTTATATTGATGATGAGTTTATCATACGAATCAAATAAACTCTAAGTAGAATCTTTGTCTGTTCATTTTTAACTATGTTAAAATTTGTTGTTGAAAGTTAGGCAAATAATATATTTAGATTGTTAACGTGGTTTGTAACTAATGTGGACTCACTCATTCGAAGAGTATAGAGTTACCTCTTCAAGAATATTTTAGTGTGAAGTGACTTAGTCTCATACTATATGATGAGAGTATCTCAAATCTTCTTTGCAATAGTTGTCTATATAACGCTGGTTAAAACTACATCTGTCATTGCGAAGTGCAAATTTTTTATAGCATTAATTTGTGATGTCTAGAAGTCTTTCTTTAATTGCATCTACACAATTGTCTTTTTCTAAAATTGTCTTCATCTTTAGTTTCTACAATGAAAAAAATATTCTCATTAAATTTCTCTATTTTTTTTTTGTTGTCATGGCTTTAAAACCAACTTATGCACTTTTCACTATGAATAATATTGTTTATTAAAATAATAACTAGATAAGTTCTTAGGAAATAGAGGTGGATCATTAATGAACACACTTAAATATAGAGTTGTTTTTTTCTTGTTAGAACTTTCTTAAGAATGCACTTATTACACTCTATATTCAATAATAAGAATAATTTATTTCTGACTCTATATTCAGTAATAAGAATAATTCATTTCTAATATGAAAGATCAAAATAGATACAATCATAGAACATATTCAAGTTTTTTCATATTATTATTCTAGTAACAATAACAACATAATACTATAAGAACCAAACTCTTATATTATTATTGGAAGTCATAGAGCATATTCAAGTTTTTTCACATTATTATTCTAGTAACAATAACAACATAATACTATACCAAACTCTTATATTATTATTGGGTACTAGAATAGCAACATAACCTTACAACTAAAATAAAAGAGGAAAACAAGATAATAATGTAATTTTATAAAAGAAAGAAAGTTAGAACACTTTTCTATCTAAGTCTACGAAGAAAATAATAACACTCTTTTTCTTAAAAGTAGAAAAAATAAATATATAAAAAAAAATCTTAAGTGAGAAGTAATTTCTCCTCTTAATATAAAAAAAATAGATTTTGTCTATTCTACTAAAAAAATATTATACTTTCTTTTATAACATAAAAAAATAAATTCTAGAATAAATTATTTATGGTACGGGACTTCTTTTCTGACATCTTTCTTACTAATGATTCAATACTAAATTCTTAATAAATATATAATCCTATTACGGACTAACATACACTCACATTTAGAACATATATCAAACATTCTATTTAACTCTACAAAACTAAGCGCTACAAATATTAAAATGGATTTACTTTTTCAATTATTAATTAATTGCACATCTTATTTTATTTCATTTTAAAATTTATTCTTAGAAAATATAAAATTTTGAAATATTTTAAACTTAAAACTATACTTTTAAATATCAATTTTAAATCAGTACATTTATATACATCCCAACTATTATCTTTTCAAAAAATTGATTTTGAATTTTAAATATAATTTTAATCTAATTTAAATTATTTGAATTATTTTAATAAATAAATTTAAATTTAATTTTAATCTAATTATTTGAATATTGATGCTATCTACTCGATGGCCGCTCTATCGGAAAGGACGGTGAGATGGGAAATAAGGCTGACGGAAAGATGCATGACCTAAATGAACTGGTAATATACAAACAAAATGGATTATAATTTATTATAACACAAAAAAAATGGATTATAATTTATTATAACACAGACACAAAATGTAATCGATTATAATCTTATTATAGTTTATTATGTTATTTAAATTGCTTAAAAATATTTTAAAAGTATAATATAAGGAAAAACTAAATAAACAATTTAATATAAATTAACAAGTTTTTCTACTTTTATATTCAAATAAAACCATATGTTCGCAGATATTGTTGCTATGCTGGTGAGTAGTTGCATGTCACGATAAAGGAGTCCTTATCCCTTCATCCACTAAAGCAACTAGTTTCATGTCATTTTCACAGTCAAAATCTTTTCTTGGTTTTTGCTTGCTTTTTTTTACAATTGTTTTTTTTCTCGAAAGGATTTTTTATTAATTATCATTATTATTTTTTTATTTTAATACAACTTTTTTGTTTTTGTTAAAGACATATTAAGAAAATAAGAGAAATCAAAATGTTTTAATTTAAATACAAAAAATTGAAATAAATAAAATCTTTACGATAGTTGTTGGGTAAGGTTTTCTTAAATTAACAATATAGAGATAACAAGTGACACATATTGAAAAGTCACAAGTATAATTTTTTCTATGGAAAAAAAAAGTATTATCATCATATATTCTCACCATAATTTTAATATATTTCACATAATTTTTTTTATAATATATTTTTAATCAATGTAACATTTTAAGATACTCAATTATAAAAAAATGTAATATAGTACAAATAGTGTCCACAAAAGTTTCAAAACGAAAAGCACGTGCTAGAAAACATTATTTTCACTTTGCATATGACACTGACAAGTAGTAGGTAGCCTTATCACTAGTACCAGGTTGTTTTACCCTAATGCTGTAAAATGATATTGAAACTACCGTATAAAACTTACTTTTTGTTTCAACTTTATTCATATTCATAGGGATACACCTTTTTAAATAATTAAAACTTATTTAAAAACATTAACTTTTGTAGGCTATATGCAATTTTTAATTGATTTTTATTTTATTTTAGTTTTTAATATATAAAAAAAACGTTTTAGATAATACATTACTCTTACTTTTGAACAAAACTTTCTTTCTACTCCATTGTATTTTAATAAATGTTGTAGCGTACTAACTCGGGACAAATATTCTTCATGCTTTCATTAATTATATATATATATATATATATATATATATATATATATATATATATATATTAAGAGAAGAGATCAAATATTAATATGTATTACGTAATTTCTTATAAGATATGACTTAATCATTGTTGCATCTTATGAGTTTATTTATTTTCTTGATTTTGAGATTTTGTTGTGAAATGGGTTGTTTAGTTGTTGGATAATGGTTACGATATTTATTTATTTTAACTATGAGATTGATATTAATATTATTATTTAATTTAACATATAAAGTTATGTAAAGGAAATTCTTTTATCATACTCATTATTTATAAATGTATTTCAACAAAGAAGCTTACTGCGAATAAAAATAAAGGAATTCCTGACTCTGCAACTATTCTTAACATGTCTTGATCTTTCATTAACTATTATAGTTTATTTTCTAAAAAAAATTACAGAAAACGTTAAAAGTTGTCTATAATGTTAAACTAATAATTGACTCATACCCTATGACCATGGTTGTGAATAAAATCATCATCGTAGGTGTTAATACATAGGTTCTGATATGATAATAATTATAATTATAATTTTCATCTTACCTATTATAACTTTACATTTTTGTATGTTATTTACCATATTTTGACAATCTTCGTGTATTAAATTTGTTATACAACTAGTGCATAAAAACTGTTCTTTAATTTTAAAGAAAAATATTCGTAAGTCTACATGAAACATGGATATAATAAAATATATAATAAGTAATAGGTAAAATATGTTTTCGGTTTTCACTATAACAAGTATTAAAACATTTTTTTTAATACAATAAGAAAAAATAGTCTTTAGTACAATTTTGTCTGACTCTATTTCAAGAGTGACATAATATAGGAAATTAAATGAACTATATTATTTGTCATCCAAAAGATTTAAATGAACAATTGATGTCATAAGTGACATAATATAGGAAATTAAACTTAATTTTATTTATTAGTCTTATTAATATTTCAGATGCTATTGAATCTTTCAAGATCTTATATTAAAATAAGGCATGAAAGTTTTGTTACGTTCTATTAACATTTATATTTATCCAGTTGTCTAAGGTTCTTTTGCTATACAATGACTAGGTAGGCAGATAAGTTATGATTCTTATTTATGTTATTCAATATATACAAGCATTTATATTATTCAATATGTACAAGTACACTTGAAGTACTCTGAATGAGATTTAGTTACCATTACATCTAGTAAGCACTTACTTATGGATTGTCTATTGTGTCAAGATTTAGAGGGAAGTTCTATGGAATTTTCTTTCAATATGTACTCCAAACAAAACTCAATAGTTTCTTGTACAATGTATCTTTTATGTTTTGTTTGGTTGAGTGAGTGAATTTGAGAGGTAAGTGATGTTGTTTGAATGAAGGGATAGATAGTGAAAAAAGAATGGAAAATTTATAAAAGTTTGTGAGTGATGTGATAGGTATAGTTGATAAAATAAATTTTTAATAGATGAATTTATAATTAAAATTAATTAAGATTAAATATAATTAATTTATTAGATATGATTGATAAATTATTATTTTAATTGATGAAACTATAAAAAGTATCAATTATTTTAAAATTAAAATAAAAATAAAAAAATAAGTTATTATTATTAATAATATTATTATTTTACAAATTTATTTTAATCATTATTATAATTTAAATTTTATTATTATTATTATTATTATTATTATTATTATTATTATTTTACAATTTTATTATTATTACTATTATTATTATTTGATAATCATATCAAATTTATTATTATTATTATTATTATAAATATTAATAATTTGATTATATTGAATTAATTATATAAAAAATATATAATTATAATACTAATAATATTATTTTCTAAATTTATTATTAATTTTTATTTTTATTAATACTTTATTATTATTTATAATTTAATTAATATTATTTTAATATAATAATATTTTATATTTTATTATGCTTAACAAATTATATTATATAATTAATCATATTTATTTTATAATAATAGAAATATAAATAAATTAATAATAACAATAAATTATATAAAAATATAATATTATTTTAATAGTTTCAAAACTTTCTTTTCAAATCTTCTTATGACCCTGAAGAATCGCGAAATGCAAGATTTTATCTTGATTTAATTATTTTTGTATTCATCAATAAATGAACTTTTTTTGTATTTTTTTCCGTCGTTGCAAATCCTTACCTTCAAACAAACGGGTCCTTAATCATGGAAGCTTCCAAATAATATTGATTCTTCACATACCCTTTCAAAGTCTTCAAATAACGCTAAATAAGATATATTCATCTAAGTAATTTGGTCCACACAATCTAATTTTTCTTAACATATAAACAAGCACATATACCATGAAGTCAAAATAAGATGGAGGGAAAAACATCTCCAATTGACACAAGATAATAACAATATAATCTTCAAATTCATCCAACTTTAGAAAGTTAATGACTCTAATAAAATATAAAATATAAAATAAAAAAAATGAAACTCATATTTGGTACATTAAGTCAATCTTATATCAAGATATTATTAGTACATTAAAAAAATTTGGATAAAATTTTAATTATCCAATAATATCTTGACATAGTAATAAAATGTTAATAATAACATGTGGGAATAACTTTTATTTTGAATTGATTTAATATGTACATGTAAAACTAAATTAGTTATTATATAATTATTACAATAATTTTACATGTCATTAGTACATACAAAATTTACAAGCTTAAAATTGTTTTATATTTTAAAATAAATTAATTTATAGAATAGATGTCACTTTGATGACATATTTCAATTAATTAATCTCAAAATGTACATAATTTTTGTATATTATTTAAATTTTAAAAAAATCATAATTAAAATTGAATTCAAAATAATAAATTGTATAATTTGTAATGAGCAACACTACATCCCTTCAAATATATACATGTAGACTTGTCAATTTGACTTAATTGGAGTTGTCCTTAACCCCGTGAGTTAGAGGCGATAAAACTCATATAAAAGCGTTTATATGATTAAACTACCAACAAAAGTCCTGTGAGCTAGGGCCTACCCATGAATTATTTTTTAAAGTAAAAAATCTTATTTAAAAATAAACATTAGAAAAATTACTTAAAAATATTTATACATATGAAAAAGTTTTACTCAGGCCAAACCCAAATCAAGTACGAGCAAATTTGGACCAGACATAAATCAAGTTAGGTCAGGCCAATACCATGTCAAGTTGGTCGAGATGGGCCTAGGTCAAGTCGAGTCAAGTCAAGTTTAGGTTAAGACGAGTTAGGTCTGACCCAAGTCCTGGTTGCATCGAGTCTAGTTTTAGGTAGGTCAGGTCAAGCTAAGACAAACTCGACTTATGTTGGGCCAAGTCTGGTTGACCAACATTGGCTAGGTTTAGTCAAGTCGTTAGAGCCTAGATCTTTCTAAGTCGGTTCGAGGTCAATATGGGGATGGTTAGGTTAGGCTTAGTTAAGTAGGTCAGGTTGGGTCAACTAGATTTTGTTGGGTCCAGGTGATGCCAAAGTTGATCGGGTCCACGCCTTGAGTTGAGTCGAGTCCACATCATATTGAGTTGAGTCGAGTCCATGATGAACTGAGTCGAGTTGGGCCTATGTCGGGCTACATCAGGCTAAATTGATTCAGACCCATGTCAAGTTGAGTCGAGTTAGGCCCATGCTGAGTCGAATCAAGTTGGGTCCATATCAGGTCGAGTAGAGTCGGACTCACGTCAGGTCGAGTCAAGTTAGACCCATATTGGCCCAACTCAATTTGAGCCCATGCCAAGTTTGGCATACTTCGAGCAAAGTTGAGTTGGACCCAATTTGAGTTAATTCAAGTCTAGCTTGAGTTAATTTGAGTAAGTTTCACGTCAAACCTAGTTGAGTCAGACCCATATCGGGTTAAATCAAGTTGGACTTACATTTGGCTCAGTTGTGTTGGGCCCACATCAGGTCAAGTAGAGTTAGACCCACATCAGGTCGAGTCGAGTCAGGTAATGTCAGGTCGAGTCAAGTCAGATCAACTTTGGATAAAGTCAAGTTGGGTCCATGTGTGACAAAGTTAAGAAGGCTATGTTAGGTCAAACTAAGACAGGATTGACCTAGGTTAGACCCATGTCAAATAATGTCAAGTTAATTAGGTTGAACTCAAGTTGGGTTGGGTTGGCTAAAAGGGCAAGTTGGAGCTTTAATCTTCCAATTAACTTGCAAATAATGCAAATGAATTAAAAAACAATTTATAATTCATATAAAATATTTAAAGTGCAGTTTGTAATTTAAAATATTTTAAAAATTCATAACTTTAAAAAATATTTATAAGTTAATTGATATTTATAGTAGACCATGTCTTTAACTTAACTCACTTTATCAACTCATTTATTTGATAGGTTAATAAAAAGAGACTTATTTTAAGAATGAGTTAAGGTTAGTCTATTGATGACGAATTAAACTCAAAATTCTACCTACAATGATAAGAATATCAAATTAATCATCGAGTAATTGATTTCCTAAATTTTAAAGACTTACCTTCTTTATTTTATGTTCTTATTTTAATTGAAAATACAAGAGCTAACGTACAAGAGATTTAAATATCATTTACGGTATAAGTAAAAATATTTTATTTTAATCGAAAATGCGTAGTGAATATATACATTGCTATAACAAAATATATGTCGAAAATAAAGTTTCTGATAATTAAACAGAATATATTTAGATCGAAGATCGATTAATATATGATATATAAAACGAGAATAAAATTATATGAACAAGAATAAAATTTTACGAAAACGTAGAAAATTATTACAATCAAACTTAAACCTTTTAATGAAAATAATAATTTATATATCTTTAAAATTTATCTTCTTAATAATCAACAATGAAAGCATACCTTAATTCATAATTATAAAATAAAAGAGCAATTTTATTTTTCAAATCAACATGTACTCTTCACAGAACTATTTAATAATATATTTATATCTTTTAATAATGTCATATATCAAAATGAAATATGAAACCTAATAACTTATAAGACCACTATAGATTAAGAATGCAACACAAAATGTAATTTAGCCGTATCATGATTAACTTAGATACCATTTACCTTCGTACCTACATAACCTCTACCCTTCAACTTTTGTAACATTAAAATGCATGACTTAAGACAGACACTAGTCTAAATAGAAGAAGGAAGCTTTAGACATTTTTATAACTAATTCGTGTCCATGTCCTTAAATGAGTTAATTCAAAAAGAATTATCTATCTTTTCATCTCTAAAACTAATTTCATTTCACTTATTCCAAATGCGTTAAACAATTACAACACATAATTAAGGTTTTTTCTTTATTTATTTAGTTCCTTTGCGATAAATTGTTGAAATTGGGTTGTGAGAGACAAACAAGAATCTCATCCATTTATAATAAAGATTCAAGCCAACTTTACTATCTAACAATAAAATCTTGTTAAGAATACTTTCTATTGTCATTGTCATATTCAAAGTGAAAGTGATGTTTTCACAGATGCCTTTTCTATTGAAACTTTTGTGGACACTGTTACAATATACGATGATGCCCATCCTATATTAGGACTCTTCTACTCTTTTTCACCGATTGGCATTTTGTGGTAATTATATTATCGCAAGGAACCACTAACTGCTACGTCCAGCAATGGTCCACTGACAGACACATTTAGGCTCACCATTCATTATATCTATTTTCACAAAACAAAACATGCTTAAATTCTGATCCTGGAGGCACTCTTTGTAACTCAAATGCTTAAGGGAGCCTAATGTTAGTTGATTATGAAAAATGAAATGAAATGTAAAATATTATTTAAGCGCTCAAATCCTAAGCCAGTAAAGTAACTGTTTTTAGTTTCGATGTGTCGAAAGCCTCAACAAAAATTAATATTACTATATTATTATAAAATTAAAAATATATTTAATTTTAAAATTACATTAAAAACTAATTTTTAGTTAAAAATTTAAAATATTTGATTTTAAGTTTATGTCAATATTATAAATATTCTTTAATTATTTTAAATTTATATTAATAGTATAAATATTATTTAATAAATAATATTTTTAAAATTTTCTTATGTATTAAAACTTTCTAATTTTTTTTATTTTTTCATTCTTTGACTCTTTTACTTATCTCTTTACTTTTTCTAATTCTTTCATTGATTTTTTTTATAATATTATTTCAATTTGAATTTTTGATTATCATCAGGTCATTTTTCAATTCTAAATTTTTATTATATATTGTGTATTTATGCATGTATCTTTACTTGGAAACTTGAAGTAGTATATTAAGGAATCAAAGTTTGTGTTTACTTTTACACTTTTGAGTATATCAATATCAAATAAAAATAATATTTGATGAATTGATTTTTTTTTTATTTTTCATTATTGTTTAATTAATCTTAAGATAATTTGTGCAGATTCAAAGAAGACCATTAAAAATTTAGAATTTATAAATTAAAGTTAAAGACTTACAAAAGAACAATATCGAAAAATAATATAAAAAACAACTTCAAGATAAGATACTGCGATCAAGTTCATTGTTTTAATAATCAGATTTTATCTTTTTTAACTTAATATCATTTTATGTACTAATAAGTTATATTCAATGTTATATATATATATATATATATATATATGTATATATGTATGTATATATGTATATATATTAGTTTTTAATTTTATATAACAATATATAAATATGTCAATTATAAGATATGAATCAGATTATTCAAAATAAAAAAAAAACAGAAGAGTTAAACTTCAAATAAATTTTAAGTAAATATATCTTAATTTTAATTATTTTATTAATTTAAAAAAGTCTCATTTTTTTTAATTTTCTTTAGGTTCCCTAGAGTCTTGAGTCGTCAATATATATATATATATATATATATATATATATATATATATATATATATATATATATATATATTATATTACAATAAAGAAGTTATTTAAACACCAGTTATAGCTATCATATAAAATAATTTTTAATTGTGACTAAAATAATCATCAAATTAGGTTTTGGTTGCTAAATAACTAAAACATAAAAGTAATAATTGAATTTAGTGACCAATTAAGTCAAAATAATTTGTATTTAACATTAATTGTCAAGGTTTTAGTCACTTATACCATTAGATTTCTAAATTGATATATAATTAAAGTTAGAGACTAATTTAGAATAGGATGGTATAAGTGGCTAAAACCTTAGTAGCTAATGTTAAATACCAATTATCTTAATTTAATTGGTCACTAAATTCAATTATTATTATTTTTATCTTGTAGTTAATTAACAACCAAAACCTAATTTAATAATTATTTTGATCACAACTAGTAACCATTTTATTTAATAATTAAAAGTTAGTGTTTAAATTACTTTTTTCTTGTAATGATATATATATATATATATATATATATATATATATATATATATATATATATATATATATTATAAGTTATAATTTGTCAATTGCTTTAAGCTCCTATCATCTCTTAACAACCTTGAACAAAATTTTTTATTCAACAATTTAATTTATATTTTCAATTTAATATTTTATTATTAATCACAGATGTTAAATAGATGTATTTATAAAAACTGGTCTGAGAATAACATTTTTCATATATATATATATATATATATATATATTAGTGATAATTTCGCAACTTCTTTAAACTCCTATCATCTCTTAACAACTTTTAACAATAATTTTTATTCAACAATTTAATTTATATTTCAATTTAATATTTTATTATTAATTACAGATGTTAAATAGATGCATTTACACAAGCTGGTATGAGAATAACATTTTCATATATATATATATATATATATATATATATATATATATATATATATATTCTGCTATTATAATAAGAGAATTTGTTACAGGACCAAATTTCATAAACAGAAAAAAATCTTACTTTTTAATTAATTTTATGAAATAAAATTCAAATTTTATTGTATAAGAAATAACATTTTATCAATGTGAAGCGAAAATGATGTTTCGTAGCCCTTCTTTCGTCACCGCTCATTTATAATAATATATCAAATTTGATTTTAGAATGGGAGGATCCACGTGGGGCCGATTTATAATTATTTATATATTTACAATTTTGCAAAATTATTTTAAACAGTTAAACGATGTGTCGAAGTTTATTTTAAAAGATTGTTGTTAAGAAATTCTAAGTTATATTATTGTTTTTGTTTAAAACTTTGAAATATCTCTCAAAACTTAAATTGCCCTCCAAACTCATTTACCAAAACTAATCATGTCACGTATGATTTTTTTGACGAAAATACCTGGTGTCAAATGTGAGTTAAACCCAATAGTGTCAAAGAATAATTACTCTTCCCAATTAGACCCACCGAGAGATGGATTGGTTTTGTATTCTTAACAATCAAGCAAGGTAGTTGTTTATTCAATATATAATTACTTTAAAAACCCAAGGATGTATGGATAGATAATGATCTCCACATATTGAGTGCTTGCATTTCAACTACCGCTGACACAACATGTCTAGCCCTCCAACATTGTCTCCTCCGCCTCCTTCAACATTGTTATCGTCAACATGACCACTCATTCCTTCTCTTCAATACTGGTGAACCCGTGCACTAAGTCATTCATCAAGTGCATGCACCTCACCATCTTTTACAATTGCCTTGACCCTTACTAATAAACCCATAATTCGCACTAGTTTCTTCTATCAAATCTACTTCTGCCACAACATCACCCTCATAAGGTCGGCTTGTAGAGTGAATATTACACCCTACATATATATTATAATTTAACTTCATTCCTAATCGATGTGACATCTCCAACATAGTCTTTTGTATACATATTTATAGTTTTTCTCTCACTTCGCTTGGCGTATGTGTACAATACTTATACATATATGTTACCATTTGAGAAAAGATAATGTTATACAATTCACCTAAAAACAAAATATCATTGAAGGTCATGTCTCATTGTGGATTAGTTAATGTATTAATGTCAAAGAAAAATAATCATATTAACTTATTTTAACTAAAATTATAATTAAATTAAGAACTTTAAAAATTATGGGATTACATTGAAAAAGATTACCAAATATTGAAAAAAAAAGCCTATCTAACCTTGCTTATTATTATATAAAAACAATATAATCTCAAATAATGAGAATATGTAATAATATTATTTAGTTTGATTTTTTATATTAAAAATGACTAATTGATAAGTTAAGTTCTATAGAAAAATAATTTTACACTATCGATTATAATTACTTTCCACTGTCTTGGTAACTTGAAGCGTCAACATTATTACAATAGTTTTGTAGAATTATAAAATGAAAACTTATAAGTAACATATATTAAAATCGTTTATCGTCTCAATTAGAAACAATTATCATGTCTAAAATGTAATTCATTTAATATGACTCAATTATTTTTTAGGGTTGTTTGTGCAATGGATTTATGTGGTCGTTGATTTTTTATTTTTATTTTTGAAGTATACTTTAATTCCATTTACTTATATGATATGTTTTCTTTTAAAAACTAACATGCATTATATAACTAAATAAATTTAACATCCCATTAAAATTTACAGTTTAAATTTCAATTGTTATTTATAGCATGATAAATGTAGTAAAAATATATAAAAGAACATGAAGTGTCTAAACCAATACTCATGTCGAAATAAATATACAACTACAAACTACAAGGAGGTAGAAACTTATAAGTAAATGTGAGCTCGTCAAATTTATCATTCAACCATAAAAGAACAAGTAAGAATAAAGATAAATTAAACATTTATTCAATAATACATTATAATATGAAATTTTATATATATTTGAAACATGTTAAAATAAGATATTAATAGTTTTCTCAAAGGTGAATTTTAATCACCACATTGCAAGATCATGTTGCCAACGGTAATGTAAATTAAATGGAAATACTTTGGTAAGCATTGTAAATGTATAGTGTTTTTCTCCATGCTATCAAAACTAAAATAAAATAATTCAAAAAGAACTTATCCTACATCGCAAAACAACTTTGATAAAATTGGAAACAACATTATCACGTTGAAGAATTCCAATTTGGATAACCTTAAAAAAAAAATTAAGATGGGAACATTTATCAATATTTTTTATCAATATATATATATATTACTTACAAAGTAAATTTACAAGGTTTAGAATTTAAATTAAAAATATAATTCAATTTTAATACCTATGGAAAAAATTATGTCATGGTCATTTACATAGTCTAAATCATAGGAATGATAAAGAACTCATAAAATTATTTCTTTATTATATTGGTTAATTAATACACAGAACTTTAATTGAATTGTAACACGCCTGAAGAACTCGTCAACGATCTTACATATTTGGCATCAACAACTTTGAAATTTTGTTCCTTGCTATAATTTGGTTTTCGCACATCTTGTCCTTTTGTTGCAGTGAAGGAAGCTCCATTTTCAAAATTGTCTCTTACCGAATAAAAATTCCATTTATCACCATTTTTATCACTACTCTTTCTCCATGTTACCTAACCATGATAAATAATTAGCATAAAATTACTAAAATGTTTATATTATATTATGTTACACACACACACACACACACACATATATATATATATATATATATATATATATATATATATATATATATATATATATGTTATAAGTTGGAATGAAAAATTATAAAATTTATTACCTCCTTATTCCCTATGGTTGGTGCTATGAAGAGATTAGCTTCGCTTTTGAGGCTAGGTTCCATGCTTCCACCAATGGCATATTGAAGCCATCCTTGATAAAGATTGTTGGCAACATGTGCATATCCATGACGAATCCTAATAAGTTAATTTGTTTGTTAATAGGAGTAAGTGATATTGCTTATTATTACTTTGTATTTTAATTGCTTACTTTACCAATTCTTTACCTTGGCATACGTTGATTGCAATTAGGTCCAAAATGATTGTACACTACGGTAACCTTCATGTTTTGGTCTCTCACATATCCATCATCATGTCCGAGAAGCATAACTTTATCTTGGTTTTTGAACCAGTTATTAGAGATAGTCACATTAGTGGACCCTCGTGTTACATCAAGCAAACCATCTTGACAATCAAAAAATGTATTATGGTCAATCCAAATCTTTGTAGCAGTAACTAATCTTATTGCGTCTCCATCTACAAGACCTAAATGAATCACTTTTCCTTCAGGCCCCATTACGATCCCAGGGGCTTGAGGCTTGCAATGATGAACTCGAATGCCATGGATGATTATATTTGTGGCCTATATAATCAAATAAGCAAGATTTCATACAAATTGGTAGTTGTGAAAATAATATTTTTAATGGTTAGTTATCATGAACACAAGTTTAATTACTAACAAATAGTAATTACCTTAAAGATCATTAAACATGCATTATTAGCGATGTGGACATTAACACCTCGACCATCGATGGTGGTAAAACTACTAATGAGAAGAGGTTTCTTTAGTGTAATCATCATGTCTTTTTGGAATGTGATCCACACCTTACCTTGAATAATAGAAGTTCCATACCTCAAGGTGTTGGGTTTGGGGTTTATGGGATCATCACTAGCGTCTGTCACTTTATAATGAATAAGGTCATTACCGATGTTGTTTACCATCTTACCAGCATAACCCATAGAGCATGTGGCTAATTGAGATTGGTGTCTCCTCCATTCAGGATTCAGTCTCCAACATCGATCGATAACATTCATTTTCAAACCATTTATCTTTGTTTGCTTCGCAAAACTAGTGTTTGAAATGAAAAAGAAAACCATGAGAGTGTAAAACAACGGTCGAGGGTTTGGAAATGCCATAACAAAGAATACTTTTTCTTAATGAATAGAAATCGAAGAAAAGATAAAGGATGAAAAAAAAGAACTAGTATTTTGATATCAAATTGTGGTATAGGGAAATGGTTATATATAGGTAGGAGTGTTATTAGAGTTAGTTTAAGTTGTTTTTTAAAGCTAGGCAAGGAAAGTGTTCCTTGCAAGAGAAGAGCTATGAATAGAAATAAGTAAGTAGGGATGTTTAAGTAGTTTTAAATCTTAGTTTGTTACCTAAATTTGTGCATCAACTTGGGAAGCGGAATTAGAAACTTTAATATGCTTTAACAATATCAATTTCAATGGTTGAAATTTAATTTAAATTTATAAATAGTAATTTAAATTTAATCTAACATGGTATGGGTTTGTAAGTTTAATAGCTTTGAGTGGTTCACAAAAATCATTTTGTTATCATGATATGAACTTTCTTTTGGTAGCCTTGAGAAGTCCTCTTTAGTCTTTTTGTCTCGTTGCACTGAAATGCATTCTGCTTTATCATTTGGTTGATGTGTGCCTACCTTCAACAAGCTGCCACCTTTATCTGGATCCTCCATTTCTCAATTAAGGCACCCTTTATTAAGAAGCAAATTTAAGCCTAACTTAACTTCATAAAATCGATTTGTAGGTTGGGGATTGCCCGCACCTATATACTCTAAATTGGTCTTATCTCTAGCTGATGTAGGATATCAAACACACCTCCTCACGTTGACGCATAGACATCTTATATCAGGAACTAGATATTTGTAGATGGTCTGATAGCGACCCAATGGCGGGTGACACAATAAGCCCTACAAACTTCGCTAGGATAGACTCCAATACCATATTAAGATGTGAGTTTAAGCCTAACTCAGCCTCACAAAAGCTACTTGTAAAGTGAGGATTATATCAAGAGAGAAAGAAATAAAATAATTCATTGAATTAAGATGTATCGTCTAGGTAAAAGTGATAGTTATATATAATAGCAAAACATATTATCAAGTTTGATAAAGAAGGAAACAAAATAACTGATTATATATAATATCTAAAATATCTGGAGACTAAATAATTAATTATATATACTATCTATAATATCTAATTATTTTTTATTCCAATATCACTCTCAAGTTGGAGAATAAATGTTGATGATTCCCAACTTACCAATGAAATGATTGAAGGAGGTAATAAGAAAGGCCTTCATGAATATATCAAGTATTTGATGCTCAATTCTGACATGAATGATAGTCAAGAAGTTCATGGATGAAGTGACTGTCAATATCTATATGTTTATTTTGGACCTTTTATAGTATGAGGGATTAGAAGCAAGATGGATGACATATCTCTTGTCACAAAAGAGCATAGTTGTGTCAATTGAAATTTCAAAATGCTTAAGTAATTGTTGTATACTTCACTGGTGGCTAAAGATAAAATAGGATATCTTATTTTGCTAAGGACTTGCACACGATACCTTCTTTATCAAAGTTTCTGGGAATTGGAGAATCACCGAGAAAAACACAAAAGAACAGTGATTGATTTTTTAGTAACCAAAGATTTGTCTCAATCTGCATCAACATATGCTAAAAGATGAAATTTGTTGTTAGTCAGAAAAAAGAGACATTAACTTAAAGTGGGCGGCGTCAAGCACTCTAATAGGGTTGTGATAAAAAATGGATAAAATCCAAAAACATAAAGAAATTTTGTGAAAATGTTTTTCAGTTTTCTAAGATCTCTATGTTGGGAAGAAACCGTCAAATATCTTCACATAGAAACCCTCTAATATCTCTCTAAGGAAACCTTCCATGTAACTCAAGTTTCCTTCATTGAACAATCTAGCAGAAATTCACTTAATAATCAATTTGGTCATTAGAGTGGCAACTAAATTACAACAAAAAAAATGTTTTGTTATTAATTCAATTACTAATAGCAATGACATTTTTAGTGACTGAATTTAGTCACAGTTGACCAATTTTGTAGTTGTGTACTTTTGATAAACAAGGAGATTTTTATAATTACAAACAATTAATAATGGATGTTGTGAGACTAAAATATGGCATGTGTCTTAAAACAAAATTATTTTAAGACTCAAGTCACAACCAAGGAAGATCCCAAGCCAAATGCACAACAGTTCTTTGAGATGTTGAATGTTGCATAATTTTATGTATGGGATCGATGTGAAAATTATTTTGTTTTATTGCCTTCATTAAGACAATTAATTTGAAGATAAGTTATGATTTATCTTATAGTTTTTTTAATGAGTAGACACATTTCATAGGAGTTGCAATGCCCCGGCATTTTGTTTCTCAATCTTTATCAAGCAAACAAATCAATTTGTGAATTGGGATTTAGGTCTTAAAAATTGGTTGTTGTTCGAAAGAATGCAAGTTGTGTTAAATTAGGACAATGAAATGCTGCAATGTAATATTTGTGATACACAATGATATAAACAAATTAAAGGAAATGCAAATAGAAAATGGTTCAAATTAACTATTATATTCATCTATCCAAACAACTCATCAAATGAAATGACATCACATTCCTGCAAGGGAAGTTGATTCCTTATCCATTAAATGTTCATCAATGGAAATAATTTAACAATATTTGGTCTAGCTTTACTCAAGAGTCATAAATGTTTGATTAGTGTTTTGTGTTAATGACTTTACACCGTTTAACATGATAGACAAGGCTTATTTTTCTTGGCTTGTTATCCTTACTCCATGCAATTTGCCACTATGGATATGTATAAGAAGAAAATTTCTATTTTGATCATTATAATTGTTGCCCCCATCAAACCCAAAGCGGAAAATTGATGAGTATTATATCCTTTTATAGATGAATTGAAAATGTTGTAGGAAGATGGAGTAATAACCTTTGATGATTCCTTGAAGTAAAATTTTGTCATGTGGATTCCAACATATGGGATTTTAAGTCCTTGGATGATTATGGAAAAACCTACATCTATAACTTTTTTAGAGTGTTGTAAAGTGTTTATCCTAACATACAATAAAGGAACAATCATGGCTTAATTGTCATCAATAATTCTTAACATAAAATTATCCATATCATAGGAACAAGGCTAAAAATAGAAAAATATGATTATAGAATCAAAGGCTCTATAGTGGTTAAGTGGTGAAGAAATATAGAAAAGAGTGCAACATTTACCAAGAGAATTTTCATAACATAATCAAAAGGTTATGGGCAAGACTACAATTCAACCAATCACATTAATTATTTTTTGGGAATTTTAATATTGGAAGGTTCCTCTTTTACCACATAATCCTAATATCATATACATCAAAAGAAACACGTTTCTTAATATTTTAAATACAGTCATGGACACCAAAGGGAAAACAAAGGATACAACTAAATCTAGAAAAGATTTTGGAGTATATTGTAAGGGTTTGGAACTAAAACCTGGTAGGAATGAAAAATGTTGTTAAGCCGAAAGGGATAATATGTATTAACCAAACAACAAAGACTAACTATTTGGAAATGGTTTATGGGTCTTAAATTATCATATTATGTAAACTAGAACAAACATTTTCCCCTAGTTTATTAACTCTGCACATCATTTCCCAATTTATTTAGAATATGAAGAATGAGTGGGAGATCAATTTAATATAGATGGATATTTCCATTTGAAACGTTATTTAACCATGTTATCCAATATATGTGTAACAATGTTTAACCAAGTTACCTTTTTCTTTTCCTTTTATTTATTCGTACATTGAAGCAAAAAGTGACAAACAAAACTCATGTGGAAGGCTCAATCTGTAAAGTTTATTTACTTGACAAGATGTCAACATTTGCTTCATATTATCATCATAATGTGGTTCACTTAAGAAGGATAAGAGTTCATTGAAACACTGATGAAGACACTTTTTTTCATCTAATTCCCCATTATCAACTTCCATTATCTCGGTTGTGACTTTTGAAAATGCATCACTTGTATGGAAAAAATAAGGAAGTTACACATTTTTATGTCCTTTGAAAGTGGTCTCTTACATATGATAAGTATTTGAAGTTGTAAATAATTATGTCATACATTATTGTTGTGTCATTTCACATATTTGGTATAACGATTGACTTTGTACTTGTAGTATATACTCAACTTTGTTACTGCAATTAGACCTTGACATGTGAAACATATTGTATTCTCAAATCTTAAATAGTTTTTCCACTTGGTTTAAACCATATATTAGAGAAATGATATTTTTTCATTAAATAAACAAATTTTGTTTTGCAATAGGGTTAATAAAGTGTTGTGTTATTTTGGTACTCAATCTTGTAAATTTTGTTGATGACGTGATTTTGACAATATTGGCGTAGAGGTAGAAATGTTTGTAAATGAACCAACTAAGACAATAATGGATACAAGTTTGTGACACTAGTAAAAAAATGAAGGAATGTGTCCAACAAATCATCATGTTTATATCATAGGGTAAATATTTGATACACATTAAGTTGATTATCATGAGATTGTAGTTGATATGATAGAGGTGAGGTATAGAGGTTGACTGAACAAAAAATGTGGTTTTATTTAAACGAATGGTTTGATTATAAAATGAGTAGTTTTATTTATGGCAATGTTGAAAATAAAATAGTCAAAAATATCATAAGTATGATCCTTTTGTACATTGTTTCTTTAAGAACAACACATATGGTTAGGGTCATTAAAATCAAGACACAAAGTAAAATACAATCAAGCGTAAATAATAAACCTAGATATGCATACCAATATAATGATGGACAACAAAGGTCCGTAGTTGTTCCAAAATGATGAAGTCTTCCCCTCACTCTCTATGTTGTAAAAAATGATATTGTCGGTTATTAGGTAGTATTGTACTCAAACTAACCAATTTGTAACATTTAGACCACACTATATAAGCTTTGAGAGGTGAAAACAGAACATGATTACTAGATTTTTCTCCCTCTTAGAAGAAAGGATAACAATTGTGAAATTGTAATTATAAGCTTTCCTTTTTAAAATTATCTTTGGTAGGTAACCTATTATTTAACAACTCTAAGTAAAGGATTGAATCTTTGGGATAATTTTGCAGCTCCATATTTTTCTAAGAATTGGATTTGGATGTTGTTACCCTATTTCCTGCTTCTAAATTTGGTCATAGACTAAGCCAATTATGTAGTTACTTTCGAATCCCTCTTCCCAACACGAATTGTCCTCTTTATTTAAAACTACATTTTCCTTTGTATATAGGATAACAATTCATGTAACAAGATATTTTCTCACTTGAATAACTCTTTCCTACATATAAATTTGTAGTCCCATATATTGTTTATCCATACACCCATCTTGTTGACTTCAATGTCATTTTATTTTGATAATTGATATAGTATGCCAAACTTGATTGCCAATATGTTTACACTTGAGTTCATAATTTTGTCCTTGACCCATCTCTTAACCTTTTATGAATGTTATTATCAAATATCTTTAGCTAATTTTGACCTCCATATTTTTCCTATATCTATCCACAAAATAAAAAAAAAGTCTTGTTTTTTTGTTAATTTCTTTCAGCAAATTTATCCAATCTCCATATTCATATGTCAAAATTGAAGAGTGGAAATTATTCTGCTGAGTTTGGAGCATCGATCTCCATTTTGATATAAGTGCTTTATTAAAGTCACGTAAATCTCTTAATTTTAACCACCATACTATTTTGGAAGACACACTTTGTCCTAATTAACCCAATGTATTTTCTCTTTTATCCTCCTTCCCTCTTCATATGTTGAGTACTTAATGAAAATCTAAAATAGTTTAAAATAAATAAATTCTCGTAGAGTAGAATTTATTTTTGTTTGTAAACTTTATGAAATAAAAAATTTACTTACATATTCTTTTTTGCATAAATTATGTGTAAATAATAATTTTTGCCAATTAGGCCTATTAAGCCCAATAAGCCAAGGATACGAGCATTAGATGGTTAAAAAGCAAGGAGAATAAGTTATTCAAGCCTAATTCAATCCACATGGAGTTCAGTTTGGACAATTCAAGAAGTGGTAAAGAAACATTAAGCAAAAGGAAGACAAGACATAGTGAGAAGAAACATGAAAAAGATGTCCAAGCACGTAGCACATGCTCCATGATTTTCAACAAAAAAATATAAATTTTCATTGATTTCATTTTGAAATTTTAATTTTAATTTTCCCTCCTTAGGATAAATTTTATTTTTGGTCATTAGATCTAAAATTTAGAATTTGAATGTAATTCTAGGTGCATTTATATTTCATTTAGATTAGGAAAATGAGAACCGTCCTTCATTTCCATTATAAAAGAACTTCAAAATATAATTTAATGTATAAGATAGTTATTTTTAAAATATTTTTAGAGTGTGTTTGGAAGATAGAGAAATAAAGTTCTCCTAACTTTGTCCTATATTAAATCATAAGATCAAGTGATTACTTAATTCAATACTTATTTTAAACCTTCTTTAAATGACAGACATCATCCATCAATCCATAAGATTCCTTTTCCCATTATTTTCTTTGTTTGTCTTTTCTTTCTAATATGGAATTAAACTTGTTTTTCACTTTTCATAATTTTTTCATGTGTTGTTCTAAGTATATGTCCATCTTCTTTCTCTAGAATGAAACTTTTACACTTGTATAATTCAATGTATTAAACTCATGTATTATAACAAACTTTTGAGAATCCTTGTTCTATGTTCTTCTTTTGGTTGTTATGTTCATAATATTATATTTATATTTTTGTTTTCCTTTTAGATGCAAATTTTTATACTTGTATAATTCATGTTTATTAAATTCATTTCAAGTTTCTTATTATTTAAATGTAATTTAAAAGAGTAAAATCAAATTCAAATTTTAATACTAAATAAACACTACAAGAAAAAAACTATTTAGAGATCAATTTTTAGTTACCAAATGAAATGGTTGTTAATTGTGGCAAATAGTCACCAAATTAAATTTTGATTGCTAAATAAATAAAAAATAAAAGTAATGGTTGAACTTAGTAACCAATTAAGTCAAGATAATTGGTATTTAACACTAGCTACCAAGGTTTTAGTGACCCATATCATTAGATTCTAAATTGGTATCTAATTAAGTTAGAGACTAATTTAGAATCTAATGGTATAGGTCACTAAAACCTTGGTAGCTAATGTTAGATACCAATTATCTTGACTTAATTCGTCACCAAATTCAATCATTACTTCTATTTTATAGTTATTTAGCAACCAAAATCTAATTTGATGACTATTTTAGTTACAATTAGCAACCATTTTATTTGGTAACTAAAAATTGGTCTCTAAATAACTTTTTTTTAGTGAAAATTAAAACATGACTAGACACTTATCATTTTATCATCATAGAAAAGTGGTAATATATAAGAGTCATAATCTATAAAAGAATTAAAAAATAAGATGATTTTTAATTTTGGCTTGAAATAGTAGTTTTCTTAAAAATTTGTCACTAACAATAAAATCCGTAACAAATCCAATCTGTATTTTCGTTTCTAATATTTGTGTCCTAGTTTGATTTGTTTCGCTCCTAATTGTATTCATAACTTTTTATATCCTATAATCATATATGTTATTTAATTATTTATTCTTTGATTACATTTACCTTTATAAATTTATCTTTATTTGTTTAAGATATATGTTCATATTGTTCTTTGAAGTTTTCCTCGTTTTTAGTATTCTAATTGTTCATACAATTTGTTGTAAGAAGCATAGTTTCTAAATATCAAAATCCTAATTAATGTGTAAGTTTGGTATTATTTAGAGTTTAAATGGATTCCTAGACTATTCAGATATAAAGATCAAGAGCTCAATTCATACTTAAATCATATATTAATATTGTGTATAGAATTGCAAAAACAAATAAAAGTCAATCACAAGAACTTTCAAAAAAGACCTAAAATAACGAGCTATACAGGTAACATAGAAAATTTAATTGAAAAAACTTAAGTGTTAATTCAAATTGTCCTAAACTTACTTGAAATATTAGTTATTAATTCACATTAATTTGAAAAATTAGTTGCAAAGGTAATTGTTATTAAGTTGTTTAATGAATTATTAGGAAACTTAAGTAACAGGGAGGGTTTCCTCATCAGATAAATCACTTCCTATGTCCCTACATGGATGCATTAATCTGCACGTACTGAATTTTCCTTTCAATTTAAATAAATAATGTTTATTTCCACTCTCAATTTAGAATTTTCATTTTCACTATTTATATATAATTAGTGTTGTGCTAATTATTTATTATGTGTAAGTGATATGGATAGAAAGTTTATTCAGTAAGAGATACTTTTGAAAATGAGTTTCATTCACTATAACAAATGAATATATAACAACAAAGAAAATTTTGAAGTTGTTGATGCAAAATTTGCAAAATCCCTAACACATTTATCGGGTGTGTTACGTGTAAGGAAGAAAAAGCTCGCAGCTGAGGTAGAGGGTGACACGTGTATAAAGAGGAGTAACAGAGCTAAGATTATAAATACCTGGTTCAATGATTTTGTGGCATGATTTGGATTGGTGAAAATTCTATAATTCTTTCTCTCTCTGTGACCGAATTTTGTTTTCTTCTCTCTCTCTCAACATTGAAATTGTTCTTCTCCTGGTTTATTTAGGTGAATAGTGTCTAATCCATACGGAGCTGAATCATTCAACAATCTTAGAGAAGATCAACCATTATGAAATTTGATGTTTTTGTAACAGAATCAATGCTTAATTGCTGCATAATACTAGACCTCTCTGTTTCATTCAATAAGATTGTGTATATGTTTTTATCCATATGAGGATTACTGTTATATATTCTATTAAATTGTTTCTGCTGTTTCGATTATTTTATTTCACTCTACCATTAGGATATAACAAAATTTTATATATAACTAAAATATAAAACTGATCGTGCTCTGAATTATTTGGTACTCTAAGATTTAAGATTTAAAATGAGGAGAACTTAAGTTTTTTCCAATTATATTAAAATTGAATTGTATTCTTTTTTAATTCTAAACCTTACAAATTTACTATGTTAGTATAATTGAACTTTATGATAAAAATCTTGATATATATGCTCTGATCTTACAGTTTTTTATTTGAAAGATTATTTAAATTTGAATTCTTCAACGTGATAATCTTGTTTCCAAAGTTTATCAAAGTTGTTTTGTGATCTTAAGATAAGTTTTTTTCAACTATTTTATTTTGTTTTTGATAATATTTTAAGAAAAGAAAACACTATCATGGAAAAATATCAATACTTACAGAAATATTTCCTTAGATATAATTTACATTCAAGATAGCTGATAACAAGACCTTGCAATATGTGATATTATAATTTATGTCCCTTGAGAAAACTCTTTTAACAAGTTCCAAATGTAAATAACATTTCATAAAGTAATCTTTTACTGAGTTAAAATTTAATTTATCTTAGTCCTTACTAAGTCCTTTATGGTTGAATAATAAACTGGATGTGCTTATATTACTACTAACTCCTACCTTCTAGTCCTAGTAAGATTTGTTTTAGAAATAGATTTATCTTACCTAAGTAAATGTTTGCATATTTATTGGTGTGAGTTTTGATGCAGTTATTTTATGCTTTTTATATTTTTCACTTGAAATTTAAGATTTTAATTTTATGGGTACTGATATTTTGTTATACTTACTAAATAAAAAAATACTCACTTAATAATTTAAAATAATAATATTTTTTGTATTTATTTTACTTTTTAACTTTAATACACATTATTATATTACTAAAGTGAGTTGTGAAGTGAGTATATTTTTAAAGAATCAAAGCATATATCAAATTTCTATACTGATAGAATTCGTCTTTATAAAAAAAAAATGCATGAGGAATTTAAATATTCTTAAAGATAATACCGACCAACAAATAAACTCATTTGGACAGCTAATATTAAGAAAACTATTAAGTCATATTACATGAATTTTTCATGTTTGAAAATTGTTTTTACGAGACAACGGTAATGATTGTAAAATTATTTTTATAATTAAAACATACTATTAGACTTACTCAACTAACCAGTCATTTCTAACATAAAAATCAAACTTAATAATATTATTACATGTACTAGTTATTTGAAATTATACTTTTTAATATTGACAGGAGAACTTGCAAACCACCTCTCATAATTCTTAGTGGTAATGTTGGTCCAATGGGAAGTAAAAAACCTGAGATGAGACTGGCCGATTCTTTCTGCACCTATAGGTTTTCCTCTTACATCTCCATATTTCTGAAAATATTGAAAGTATCTATCTAAATAATTCAATTTTAAATTTCTGAAATATAATAAATTTTTATATTCTAAGTTATATAATTTAATACAAGAAATTATTTTATTTTGAATTATACAATTTAAAATATATTTTTTATATTTTAAATTGTAAAATTATATTATATAATTGTATAAATGTATAATTCAAAATATAATTTAGAATATAAAAAATTATATACATTTCATAATATTATACAAATTTTATATTTTAAACTGTACAATCTATGATATTAAAAAGTTTATTTATTTTTTTTATTAAGAATGAAACCGTAAATAACCATTGACCCCTTCCACAACCGTCACAAATTCAGCCATCCGAGCCTGAGAAGCTTTTCCTAGCCTCCTCGAGAACTCATTCACTTTATATATACTTACATCATAATAAATATATATATATATATATATATATATATATATATATATATATAACTTTATTAAAGTAGTATCAAAATTATTTAAAATTAATATTAATATTATTATATTATTTATAATGGGATTAGAATCATTTAAAAATATTTTAATTTTACATTTAAAATATATATTCTTTATATGAAATAGATATATTAAAGAAATTAAATTTATTAAAAATAAACTAAAATTATAATATATAAATAAAGAATAAATATTGTTTTATATATGTCAGCTTTATCAAAATGAGTTAAATATAAATGCAGAATGCCTGGTCAAAGCTATTCAGCAAATATGTCAGTTCTCTCAGAGAACCCTTGCATTTGAGGAGAGAGTTTTGAAGAGAGGAGAATGCATAGGACCGTTAGACCAAAAACCACTGTAAAAGCTAATTCTTCTTGGGCCTTTCATCATTGAATGGGGAGTGATACTTCCTGCACTTCCACACTTTTTCCCTGCATTCCCATATTTTAGAAAATACTAAAAATACTTTTTTTTAACTGTATAATTTAAATTTGTGTTCTGAATTAAGCAATTTAAAATAAAATAAAAATCAATTATATAATTTAAAATATACAATTTTTTTAGTATTTCAAAAATTTAAAATACAACTTTTATATTATGAATTGTATAATTTAAAATAAAAAATTATTTTCTGAAATATACCATTTGAAATATAAAAAAAATTATATTTTAAATTAAAAATTGTATTAAAAATTAAATTAAGAGAATTAAATTAAGAGGCAAGAAAGTATAATGTATATTTAATGTTTTAATTAAGAATATAATGACTAGTTCGTTGAGTTTATAGATGTGCAAGGATAAAGTATAGAATACATAATTCAAAGAATACCAAAAATACGCTTGGTGTTTTATCTCAAATCCATGGAGGAGTGTTTTTCAGAGTCTATTTTTTAAAAAAATATTTTCTAAAACATAAATTTATATTCTGAAAACTACTTTCTAACATAATTTTTTTGGAAAATATTTTTCAGTTAATATATTTTAAAATGTAAAATCTATGTTCCAAACAAAAAATATTTTCAAAATCTATTTCCAAAAAATATTTTCTGAAATATAAATTTGTGTTGCAAAAATATTTTCTGGAAAATATTTGCTAGAAGCCATTTAGTTATAAACACACAAAACATTTTAATAATATATCTCGGTAGGTCAAAAATGATGAGATGGAGAAAATTTTTACCTGCTTATATGCTGGGGCTTATGTTCCAAACAAAAAGAAAAATAAGGAACTCATAATCTCTTAACTCACGTGTGCACACGCCCACAAACGTTACTTCTGAAATTACTGTGCCATTCATCCAAATATGGACTGACAAACAAGTCAGTCCTTGATGCTGAAAGCATGTTTCTGATTTCAATTTCTTAACCAAAATTTCAATAAAATTTAGACATAAACAAAATTACAGGAGACAAAAATAATGCCAATAATATTTTAAAGAGAATATGAAACCTAAACAAGCCAAACTATGATGCTCTAATGATGCTAAACTTTGCGGTGTCTTGAAACATTATTTGCAGCCAATCTTCATTCCTTTGATTTTACACTTTCCTCACTTGGATGTTGTGCGTGGATTGGAACCTCCATATGGGTTGCCTACCACTTTGTACAAGTGCTACTTCTTCTCCTTCCTTCACCATTCCTTGCTTCTTCATTGGAAAACATGCAAATGTGATGATTAACAAAAACAAAAATCACAAAATTGATCAAGTACTTCATGCATGAATAGTATAAAAGCATAATCTTGAATGTAAAAGATACCCTCACGGCTTTCCAGACTGGAAAACCATATGGGGATTTCGAGATCAGTTCAAACAAGCATTGACCATGTTACTTGGTACAAGTAATTTGAATCCAAAACAACAAAATTTTTGTGCACATCCCTCAAATATTACCTGCAGAAGGTCCAAGGCTCTTCTGAAGGTTGCTTCAGAATCGTCACAGAATTCCATGTATATGGGACAGACTCCTTGATACAAAGCAAGCCTCTGCTGCACCCTCTTCCTGCATGGACAGCAAAATTAGATCAATAAAGTCATAGCATACAAAGAGATAATAAAACAAAGTTATTCTCATTTTTTGAGACAAGCACGCCAGTGAAACAAAAGAAATCAATTCATGTGTAACTGTTACTTTCATTAGCTTCTCAAAAAGTGGAATAGTAGTGACTCATCAAATTTATTTTCTGCAAATCCTAGAGGACTCTGAAAGCCAGAAAATTTCATGAAGCAAGACCAGTGAAGAAATTCTGTGTTGCAGACATTCAAACAAGAAATCGAAAATTCTTCAAGTTAATTTTTGAACAAATGTCAAATAAGGTAAAGTAATCAAAACATTCATGTAAGTTTAATTGTCGTTTTCTTTTTTTGGAGAAAAAAGAAAAAAGGTCTTCTCATCAATAAGAGAAACGGGACAAAAAGAACTCACTCATCCGTAAAAGCAAATATGGTGCCAGTAGGACGATAGTGGCTCAATAAGATAGCCATGAAACCCGTTCTTGTGAAGACAACAGTTGAGGTTCCAAGGGTGTTAGACATCATTGTTGCATGGTAGGCAAACATCTCACTCATGTGGTTCTACATTGAAACAAAAATAAAAGATACAAATTTCAGATCTGACAATCAAAGTACAATGGATTAAATAGAAAGTTAACATGGCAACAACATAGATTGACTTAAACCTTGAACACTGGACCAATGTTAGGTGGCATTTGACCACCCGGGATAGTGGCTTCTGTCCGCAATGCTACTGTATGCATTACTTTCACAGCTTTTAGTGGGAACCTGCAGTATCATAAATTGAATCATTCTTATTGGCTCAATAATAAAATCAAAATAATCACATAATTTTCACAGTATCAACCATACCCCTATAAACCTTATAAACATTAACACTAAAAGCCCAGATGTATCATAAAGTCATATATATGCTACTACAAACCAAACACAGCATTTTATTCATTTTATTCATAAATTGAATCATTTATGATCGACCATGCTTTCTTTTAATACTTCTAGTATCTAGTGAGAGCAGGAGCAGTGAGTGGAGATATATGGTTGAGACTCACTCCTCTCATCTCAGACTTTGTATGTTCATATATGTGCATTCAAAATACTTGTATTATGTTGCCTTCGGAGGAACAGAGAGGTGATATGGGAAGAAAAAGTGGTTTGAACTGCAAGTAAAAATGGTCCCACATGTTACCCGTCCCTGACATCCTAGACCAGCCTATGAAGGTAATTAGACACTTGGGGGGCAGAAAAACTATTTACTTACTTTCCATGAGCTGTTTCTCCAGACAACATTATTCCATCAGAACCTTCTCGAACAGCAATTGCTATATCTGACACCTCTGCTCTGGTTGGAGTTGGGTGAACAATCATGCTTTCTAGCATATTTGTTGCGACAATAACAGCCTTTCCCATGCTACGACACAAGTTGATTATCTCTTCCTACATTAACAGGCACTACAAATGTTAAGATGAGCTCAACTCAGTAGACATCTGCCTGGCTGAATACATGATACTGATCAAGAATTAGCATTACTATAGACCCTCAATCGTTAGCTAAAAGGAGTTTACCTGCAAAAGTGGAACCTCTTCAATAGGGAGCTCAGCACCAAGATCTCCTCTGGCAACCATGGCCTAAACAAGCAGGACAGCATCCACAATCAGTACAGAAATTCTATTAGTTAGAATCACTAAGCAAAATAAATGAAATAACCAGAAAGCAAGCATAAAGAAATAATGCCAGGATTAGATTAGCACCCCATCAGATGCAGTGATAATTGAGTGCAAATTTGGTATAGAGTCAGCACTTTCAATTTTCACGATGACATGTATATCAACACCACTTCCTGCAGCATTGAATAAGAAATCCATTATATATATAATCTAAATCTGCAGCAAACTAATCAGATATATTTTGAAAAGTATTTTAAATTCTTTTAGATATATACTCTTCAAATAATTCTTCAGTTCATGAACAACTTCAGCATCCTTAACAAAGGAAACAGCATAGAAGTCAACTTCGTTATCAACTCCAAACTTGATATCATCCCAATCCTTATCTGCAACAAATCAATGTGAATATTAAGTCCATAGGAAACTACCATAACATCAATCCCCAGTAACTACCCACGCAACTGAGGCACACAAAGAGACAGACACTAGAATATCGTCAAGATTGGGATTAAGAATCTGAATTCTGACCAGTTATTGAAGGCAGTGTAGCACTTTTTCCTCTAACATTCAAATGTCGCCTAGACTTGAGCTCTCCTCCATCAACAACTTCACATTTCACAGAATCCTCTGTCTTAGACTTAACCACCATAGACATCATACCACCTACATAACACATTAAAAAAGTAAGCAACATTACCATTTCAACCAAAATTTCCACAATTTTAAGTACAAAGGACAAGTGGATACAACTATAAGAGTGTTAAATAATGGGTCCAACCCTTTTCTGGACCCCAAATAGAGGGAACTTTATAGCACTAGGTTTCCTTTGTGAGTGTCAAGTAAGTTGCTGATATGTTATACATTCTGTCTAGCCTATCATATTCTTCTTTGGAACAACATCAGCCTTACATCTTTCAACAGTTTAGTTCATTTAATAAGTCAATTGAAATTTATGTAATGGATCTAAAAAGCATTGTATTATCCTGCACAAACCATCAAGAAAGATGGAAGGCAGAATAAACAGTGTTATCACATGATTGTTTGCAAACTTAATTACAGTATGCAATAGATTACAATACTTATGTACAAGCAATTGCTTTCATGATGAAGGCCTTAACCAGAACATGTTTCTTGGATCAAAAAGATTATTGATGTATATCAAAAACAAGTTATAGCATAATTTCACCAGAAGGTGACCTAAAGTGGCAAATCTCTAAGAAGGCATTAACTCTGTAACGACTAAGATTAGTTCCCTATTGCAGGGAAATTTTTTCAATGGAATTTAAATATATATGCATAAATCACCGAGTGCTAGTTTATCAATCCATGAGCATAACAAAAAGTCTAAGGAATTTGGACCCTTTAATTGATCATTAGATAACCATCATACCATCAACAAGAAGCATATCCCCCACTTCCACATCATTGACAAAATCATCATAGTTCACACTAACACAATCTGCAGTTCCAACACCTCTCTGAATAGTAAAAGTAAATTCCTGCCCAGGCATTAACATAATAGGTTGTGGCAAATCCCCACTCCTAACTTCAGGACCCTGAGAATCAAGAAAGATAAATATTAGATAACAAAGAATCAAATACTCTTGATTTGAAAGGTAGAATGTTTGGGAGTAATTGTGCACAAATTATGCATACTGACCTTGTGTATGTTCATATTAGCTTATTTTCTGAAACAGCTTATCTCAAAGGCTTACTGAGGTTTTAAAAGGGAAAATCAACAACTCTCAAATTTAATGAAATCAGGCATACAGTCTTATTTATAGCTTGAATACAATAAATTAACTTACATAGCCTAATCGCTGGCTAGTCAATTTAACTGCATTGCCAACTGCTAAAATACTAAACACCAGCTGAGGACTGTTGTTGATCCTTCAACGGTATAATACTTTCTGCTAATTAGCTTTAGGGGCTATGGTATATGTAAAGAGATTAAATCGAAGAATAACATTATATCACTCATACTGACTCATACTTTTATCAATATTTTAAACAGTTAATTTTTGTCCAAGGTTTACTATGAACACCACTATCCAGGATTCATACCTATGCTATAAGACCTAATTACAAATACATCACATTCTCAATGGTTAAAGAAAGAGTATAATTTGAAAGTATCTTCTCACCCACCAAATTATGAATAACTGACTCTATAACACCGTTAAATAAGATTTACAAGACAGAGACAAATAGCACACGCTTCAATATTAAACTATGCCAATGTGTAGCATAATTAGCGAAACCACCATCTCTTGGACTTTTAATTACGATTCCCATAAAAGAAACTAAAGTAAAACGATTATCAACTGCCATCATCATAATGGAAAGTGTCACAAGAAAATGCCAAATCATCGCAGCACCCTCCAAGATCTGCCTCATCTTGCTTGTGGTATACCAATCCCAAAGTTATTGACCAAAGCAAGGTTTATTAAAAAAGGTTCATGATTGCATTTGTCCCAACTTTCCCACAATACCAATGATCATAGCAAATCGCAACCACAACATAAAACCTTGAATCAAAGTAGACAAAAGTAAACTTTTAATTTAGCAGGTATGCCTTCTGAATACTATTTTATTTGCAATACAAAAAAGCTCTGTCCAAAAAAAAAACGAAAACAAGATGTTTGAGAGAAGAACTAACCAACCTTTGTGTCAAGCATGATTGCAATCACATTGTCCTTGTTTTGAGCATTATATTCCTTAACTAAGTCAATGACTTTCTTATGAGAAGCATGGTCCCCATGAGACATATTCAACCGAGCAACGTTCATCCCAGCCTCAGCCAGCTTCCAAATCATTTCCTTCGTATCGGTAGAAGGTCCAATGGTACACACAATCTTTGTCTTGCGCCTAAATGTGGGCTTCGACCACATCCCAACCCCATTCTCCCCAAATGGCTGCACACCTCGTAAATGTTGCAAATGCTGCTCAATCTAATCACCAAAACACAAAACGGGTCAATATAATTACCCCAAAAAACCAATCCAATGCAAAAAATAAAAAAAACAAACCTTTGGATCATCTTCGGGTGACACGGGAACTACTTCTGAAGGGGCAGATTTCCTTGCACTGATATGCAAGCTTCTGAGGCCGAGTTGAGAGCGTTTGTTATTGTTCCCTTGGGAAGGTAACACCGTGGAAGCAAAAGATGGAGACTTTAACAGGTTCTGGGCCCTATCACGTGCAGATCCAGAAGAGGGGCACACAATAGTGCTTTGAATGGATCGTGAGACCGCGACCTGAGCCATAGTAGAAGGAGAGAAAAAATGGTTTGGCAGAGTAAGGAAAGAATGCGAGGCGTTTAAGAAGAAAGTGAAAGGAAAATGGAAGTTGGAAGAATCGCCGCTATGTTTGACGGAGATTTCTGAGGGCAACTTGTTAAGGTGGCCTAGTTTGTATCGAAACACAACGAACACTGTGCTGTGTTGGTACCTCGTTCAACGTGTTTGGAGAATTTAATTTAAATGAAAAATGGTTTGTGTTTCTTTAAACATGCTGCTAACCTACTTTCTGACACATTTATTTTTTACTAATTTATTGCAATTTGTAAAATAGTAATTAGTTTGTATTAATTAAGAAGTAAAACTGAACAACTTTGAACAAATTCAACTAGTGACAGGGAGTGTTTTTGGAAGAGGGATTTTAGGATCAAACCTACTTTAGTCTGAATTTGTCCACTTATCTAGAAAATAATGTTCAAGAATGTCTAAGGTTAAAAGTCCTTTTTTTAATAAATTAATACATTAGTACAATAATACAAATCTTTGAAGAGACATAACAACAATTTTTAATTTTAATTGGGTATTTAACTATGGTATATCATAATCCTAAAAATGTATCATTTCTTCTGAATTTTATTAACATTGATAATTATCAACCATTTTTATTAAAGTTATGGTTAATATTTAATTTAATTATTTTTAAATAAATTTTATTTTTTTTATGTCTCACATTTATGTTTTTACACTCATATATATTGTAATTATTTTTTGCGGTCATCTTCATTCTCTTTTGCATGTCTAAGTATAAATTGTAAAATGGATAATAATGTTATCTCTCGTAACATAATTCAGCTTAATCTTAATGTATGTAATAATGTTGATAGTTGTTAGATTTGGATAGTCTAGCTTCATAGTTTATTTCTAACAATTAAATCTCATATTCTAGTCTAATATTTTTTATTTTAATAAATAATATTAAGTTTTGATAGATTGATCATTCATATAAATATTGGTTTAAATAAAAATAAGTCATCTAAGCACCCTAAGTTAACCATATTAAATGGGTTAGAAACCCAAGTTTCAAACAGAATCCAGTAGTGATTTTCATCCACCTTTCAAAACATGTAATCCCTCTTCTTGTACACTTTCTAAACTCTTAAAAAACTACGACCTTTTACAAACAGAACCCAGTAGTGATTTTCATCCACCTTTCAAAGCATATAATCCCTCTCCTTGTACAGTTTCTAAACTCTTAAAAAACTACGACCTTCTTGCATTCTCCGAAGTCTCTCTATTTAAACTTTTTTAAGAAACTACCTTTTTTACAATGATGATCAACATTGTTATGTTAGGTAAGACACTATAACCCCCCTTCCCCCCTTCAATTCAATATTAAGCATTGGGTTAATGTTAAAGACTTCGACAAAAATGACTTGGTTTCAAAAACTTCTTTAGTGACTACCAAATATAAGTACTAAATTTGTGAAGATCTTATAGAAGAATGTCTACATTATTAGAAAGTGAGACATTATCGTTGATAATTGGCAGAATCATTACCATCAACCAAGATATTATCATTAATAAAAGAGATAATATGTATAAGAACAATGAAACCGTTGAATGTTCTTTATATGAAAGGAACTACAAGCCTCCTTGTTAGGTAAAAAGATTGTATACAAGAAGCTTTACTCCAACTCAAATATATGACATCAAATATTGTTGAGGTATATATGACCTAATACATGGATAAGACAACTTATCATGTATGGTCTAATATTTTATTAATCAATACTACCTTGTTTAAAATAATCCATTATTTTGATGGTATGAAATAATAATAAGTTATAATTTATCTAATCAAAACTACTTAGTGTGTATTAGAAAAAAACAGGACAAACTTAAGTAAGATCAAAGTCTATAAAAAAGTGAGAGGCGTTAAACGACTACATGAAGCTTAGACCATGCTACACAGAGCATTAGAAGCTACACAACATATAAGAAGAAGCTCCATCCAAGAGTGCAAGTGATTAGATGCACTACAAGCCCAAATGAATACTAGATGCTACACAAAGATAAGACGAAGTCTAGAATATCTAAACATGAGAAATGGATGTAAGGTACACGTGAATATCACGAGATGTAATTTTAAATTGCTTGATCATTTACTCTTTAGCAACATTGGCCCATGCATAACCGAAATGAGTTTGATACTACGAACCAACTTTATGAATTTTATGCTCACTTTGGCAATATTTGTACTGCGAAGAGATTTACAAATATAAAACTTTCCTATGTATAGCACTTTGAGTGTTATAGAAAATGGTGTCAACAAAAAGGTTTTGAAAATTTGATAATACTAAAATAAGGACATGAATAAGCACACAAGCTAGAATAGTCATATTCAAGACAACCATATATAAAAGCTTCCCCAAACAAAAAAAAAGGTCAATAAAAAGTTCTAAGTGGTTCCTACGTGAATTTATTGTCATTCATGTTTTACGTAAAACTTTTGCATACTAGATCATAAGATCGTCTACTAGATAATTTAGACAAAGTAAACTTTATTTGTAAAATCTTTACTGTGGGAAACTAGCCTCCTATTCAAGGAGTGTTTATAAATTGTATCCTTTCTGGTAATAGTTACTCTCTTTCCGCCAATTGTATTCCTTATGTACCCTGGTTCGGTCATTATTTTCTCTCAATATCATGTATTCACGTGTTTAATTCAATTTTTTTAATCAACTCAGATAATTATATGACCATATATGTGTGAGGATCACTATGGACTTTTCATGACTTGTAGTGTGGTTGGGCCTATGAACACCCAATTCCGTCCGGCCAAATAAAATCATTTTTATAACTGAGAAATAATAAAAAAATGAATAAAATTAAAATTTAAAAATTGTGTTTTTTTATCATATTTTGTCATTTTATAAATAATTAAAAAAAAGAGTTTTGATTTCATTTTTACTTTATGACTAAAGTTTTGAAATAAAATTCATAAAAAAAAAGTAAAGAAAAGGAATGTTGTTTGTTTTAAAATAATCCATTAAAAATCTGTTAAATGAAAAAAGAAAAAAAAATAAAAATTTCTCTTAAAGTGTTGCCACATCACACTTTATCTCTCCATTGAATAATCTGACTGCCTTTTCAGGCACCCATTTTTAATGCACAAAAATTAATTTAAAATTCAAAAAATTAATTAATAGAATTTGATATATGACTATGTTTGTTCATTCAAACACTTTACACGTCCTTTGCCCCTCCTTGAGCCAAAAATAAATTTTTCTTTCAATAATATCCTAGACAAGGATCATCAACATGTTGAAACTCAGCCTAAGGTTCCAAGGAAAGAATTCATCAAAGGAGTATTCTAGTAAAAGAAGTTCATCAAAAATAAATATATCAAAAGCTCCAAAGTCATCAAAGAAGGAGTATTATCATAAATGAAAGTTGTACATCAAAAACTTTTCAAAAGGAATTGAAAAAAAAAAGAAAAATGAAAAAATGAAAAAGAAGAATTGAAAAAGAAAAAAGAACATGATGGAGGAAAACTTATAGAAGAAGACCTTGACTATTTATAACATTGGCTCATGGTCCTTGTTAAACTTTGTCAAACCCACAAATAAATTTTGAGCCTTTTATATCTTTTTTTCATGACCATGTAACCTTTAGCACCTTTTCAAGACCAATAAAGTCCATATTGATTGAGGAATGATTGCAACGATTCCCATAAAGTTTAACTTTGTAACAAGAAGACGTGACTGATAATACGTGTTAAAAAAATGAAAAAATAAAAAATGAATGAAAAATGAAAAAAAAATGAAAGATGTCTACTAGAATGCCTTTTTAGAAGGGAGCCATATATACTAGCTCATCATACATACCAATTGAGTCAATCTGATTTCTAGTACCTTTGTTAACCCTCATCCAACAATGGGGCAATCCGATTTCAATTGTATCCTTGTTATCCCATTTTTGTCACCTTACTAAGATAACCGATCTTTCACACAAGTCTCATCATTTCCTTTGTACATATAAATTGGGGCAGTTTGCATGAATTGTCTTCCTTTTAGAACCAACCTTTTACACTATTCTTATTTTCTTTTGAATGAAGTTGTTCATACCTCCAAGCTTAAAGCCCACATAGCCATCCCAACACATCAAAACTGGGGCAATCATGTCGGAAGATTTGCAACTCCAGTATCTTTCAAATACCTTAAACTCTCCAAACACTTACCCTTTATCCATGGGTTCAAGCATGCATCTAAGTAGTGTTTCCAAAAGGAAAATTGATGACATTAACTTCAAATGAGTCTGGATTTTCTTAAAAAGGGAAGTTAGTATCCCGTGAACTCAATGATTACCAAGAAATTTTGAAAAAAAGAAAAAAAAAAACTTTTGTACATATGTTCGCTTTGAAGTTTGTACATATTCTTGAGATTTTTTTTTAATTCTTTGTACATATGCATTTAAACAAAAAAATCATTGAAAAATCCTTTTGAATGTATATAAAAAATACTTGAAAAAAATCTTTATACCTACTTTTTGAATAAACATTGAAAGAAATCATAGAAAAATATTTCTTTGTACACAAATTTTGAAACATTTAAAAATCATTGAAAAATCTTTTGTACGTACCTTCTCTTTTGAAAAATTTGTACATATCTTTTTGAAACATCGTTTTTTAAAAATTCACTGAAAAAAATCATCATTTTTAAAATCATTGAAAAATTTATACATATATTAGCATTGAAAATGAAAGAAAATAAAAAAATAAAAAAAATAGAATTTCATACATTATTATTCAAGAAAATCAAAAATAGAATTTCATTAATTAATGTATGCATTATCATCTAAGAAAATCAAAAATCAAGTTTCATACATTCAAACACGCATTTTCATTCAAAATAAAAAAAAAAAATCAAATTTTATGCATTCATATATGCATTGTTCAAAAAGAACAAAAAAAATCAAGTTCTATGCATTCATAAATAAATTCTTCAAAAAAGGAACAAAATAAAAGAAGGTAAAAAGTAAACACATTCAGAAAGTTCACAAAGTTTCATGCATTCATGTATGCATTCATTTATGCATTCTTTAAAAAAGGAACAAAATAAAAAACGGCAAAAATAAATGCATTCAGAAAGTTCATAAAGTTTCATGTATTCATTTATGCATTTATAAATACATTCTTCAAAAAAAAAAAGAACAAAATAAATGTATTCAGAAAGTTCACAAAGGTTCATGCATTCATTTATGCATTCATAAATGCATTCTTCAAAAAATGAACAAAATAAATGCATTCAGAAAGTTCACACAGTTTTATGCATTCATATATGCATTTTTAAAAAAAAAAAACAAAAAATCAAAAATTCATATTCAATCAAAAGGTTTATGTATACATTCTTAAAAAAGAAAAAAAAAATCAAATTTCATGCATTCATGTATGCATTCTTAAAAAAAAAAAAAAAATCAAAAAAATCATATTCAATCAAAGGAATTTCATGCATCGAAACATGCATTCTCCAAAAAGGAGAAAATCAAAGTTTCATGCAATCATATATGTATTTTTCCAAAAAAAAAATTAAAAATTAATATTCAATTAAAAGAATTTCATGCATCGAAACATACATTCTTCGAAAAGAACAAAAATCAAATTTCAAGCATTCAGATATGCGTTTTTATTTAGAAAATTCAAAATTTCATCAATATATGCATGCATTGAAAGAATTTCATGCACTGAAACATGCATATTCAAAAGGATAAAAATCAATCATCATATAAAGAATCAAATCATCATGCATTTATGCATGCATTCAGAAACTCATATTTACATACATTCATACATGCATTCAAAAACTCAAATTTACATGTATTCATACATGTAATCAAAAACTTAAATTTACATGCATTCATACATGCGGTCAAAAACTCAAATTTACATGCATTCAAAACTTCAAATTTTTAGGTATTCATACATGCGATCAGAAACTCAAAGTTTCATTCGATATTTAGAAAAATTAAAATTCTATGTAAAAGTTCAAAGTGTTTTGCATTCATTTCATGCATGCATTCAAGCATTTTCATCACTCCAATCAAATCAGACTTAAGTTCAAATTACATTTATAGAGAAAGGACTCAAGATCGTATCTCTATTTAAAAAAAAGGACTCTAGGTCGTATCTTCATTTTTAAATTTTTAGCATTTGTAGAGAAATGACTCAAGGTCATATCTCTATTTGAAGAAGGGGCTCAAGGTCATATCTACATTTTTAAATTTTTAACATTTATATTGAAAGGACTCAAGGTCGTATCTCTATTTGAAGAAGAGGCTCAAGGTCGTATCTTAATTTTTAAATTTTTAGCATTTGTAGAGAAATGACTCAAGGTTATATCTCTATTTGAAGAAGGGATCAAGGTCGTATCTTCATTTTTAAAATTTCAGCATTTGTAGAGAAAGGACTTAAGGTTATATCTCTATTTGAAGAAAGGTCTTAAGGTTGTATCTTCAGTTTTGAATTTTTAGCATTTATAGAGAAAGGACTCAAGATCGTATCTCTATTTGAAGAAATGACTCAATGTCATATCTTCATTCTTAATTTTCAGCATTTATAGAGAAAAGGTTGAATGTCGTATCTCTATTTGAAGAAAGGACTCAAGGTCGTATCTTCATTTTTAATTTTTCAGCATTTATAGAGAAATGACTCAAGGTCGTATCTTCATTTTTAATTTTTCAGCATTTATAGAGAAATGACTCAAGGTCGTATCTCTATTTCAAGAATAGGCTCAATGTCGTATCTTCAACTTTTACTTTTCAGTGTGTTGGAGAAAGGTCTCAATGTTATATCTTCACATTTTATAGCACGGTTGTGCAATCTCAGTGACACTGTTTGGAGATTTGATCTCAAATGATGATACATGACCCTCTGACTCAAGGTCTCAGATAAAGAGTAATTACCCTCTTATTTGCACTTATGCATCTTCTTCTTTCTCTTGTATACACTTATGCATCTTCTTCTTTCTCTTGTATGCACTTATGCATCTTCTTCGTCCTTTTGTATGCACTTATGCATATTCCTCACCTTCTTCTTCTTATCTTTTGGGTCTGTGATCCCCTATAGAAGCAAGGTTATTGCCAACCTCTTATCTTTTTGGCGCTTGATTCCTTGCAGAAGCAAAGTCTTGGCCATCTTTTAGGTAGGTGATCCCCTGCGGAAGTAAGGTTACTAGCAACCTCTTATCTTTTTGGCGCTTAGTCTTGGCTATCTTTTAGGTATGTGATCCCCTGTAAAAGCAAGGTCACTGCCAACCTCTTATCTTTCTGGCACTTGATCCCCTGTATAAGCAAGGTCTTGGCCATTCTTTGGTTTGTGATTCCCTGCAGAAACAAAGTCACAATTATCTTTAAGCATGTGATCTCCTACAGAAGCAAGGTCACTGCCAACCTCGTATCTTCTTGGTGCTTGATCCCCTGCAGAAGCAAGGTCACGACCAATCTTTTCATCTTTTGGACCGTGATCCCCTACAGTGTAAGGTCTTCCATTTTCGTATATATTTTGGTTTGTGGCCCTCATGATTGAGTTCATGATTGGTGTAACAAGGCCTTTATCTATACATTTATTTTATTTCCAAACCGAAGAAATTAGTGTTTTCGTCATTACTTATCTTCTACTGTGATAATGCGAAAATCTTGATTTTGAAATTATCCAATAAAAGTTAAGTAAAGAGAGGCAACTTTCAACACCCAATTTCGTCCGGCCAAATAAAATCATTTTTATAAGTGAGAAATAATAAAAAATGAATAAAATTAAAATTTAAAAATTGTGTTTTATCATATTTTGTCATTTTATAAATAATTAAAAAAAAGAGAGTTTTGATTTCATTTTTACTTTGTGACTAAAGTTTTGAAATAAAATTCATAAAAAAGAAAAAAAATAAAGAAAAGGAATATTGTTTGTTTTAAAATAATCCATTAAAAATGTGTTAAATGAGAAAAGAAAAAAGAAAAAATTTCTATTAAAGTGTGCCACATCACACTTTCTCTCTCCACGAAATAATGTGACTGCCTTTTCCGGCACAAATTTTTAATGCATAAAAATTAATTTAAAATTCAAAAAATTAATTAATAAAATTTGAACAAATTGGTGATAGAATCTGATGGTGATTATTCTGCTTAAATGCAAATAATGATATTAATTAGATATTATTCTGCTTAATTGCAAATAATGATAATAATGAGAATGATTCTGCTTAATTGCAAATAATTTTGATTGATTTTGAGTTTTATCTCAATTAAGTGCATTAAACTGAAATTATTGGGCAGATTCATTTAGAGGTCTGAGAAATTTGATAGATAGGCACCAAGGTAGAAAAAAAGGACACACGCTTTTACATTGAACGGTAGGGTTACACGATTTTTTACCGTATGCTACAAACACGCACATTTTTTACAGAACACTAAAATTACACACGAAAAAAGTTACTAAATATCTGAAGACTTGAATTAGAAGAAAGAGGTGAATTTTGTTAAAGCTGATCTTCAACTAGTATGCCTTGATCGCTCAGCCTCATGATGTGACTGTTCTGTTTCTTATTTTGTTTGTCCTTGTCTTGTCTGTTTTGACCTGTTGAAATTTTAATATCTTGAATATTAGTATTTTGTATTGTTCGTAAATAAATTTGCATTATAAATTTATTTTTGTTATACTGGAGATGTTGTCCTAAGCACGTCTCATACTTGTTTTTGTTATATCAAAAATGTTGTTCTAAGCATGTCTCGTTGTTTAATTCTTCCTAGAGGCTACTGTTTCACATGGTCTTAAAGGACCCAAAAATAGTAAACCTAAATCTCAGTAGATCATGAAAGCAAAAACATTAGAGCACTCAAATAGGAACTCAAAACCACAAAGAACAACAAATATTTAATAGAAGCACTGAGCACTTATTCACCCTCAATTTCCAATAAAATCAAGAGGTTGTTGAATCTTTATCTCAGCCATCCTAAAACATCCCTAAATCCAACAAATCCAATTGTGAATCCAATCAAACTATGTTCTAAACTTGTCTGCAAGCAACAAAAGTTAGCAATAACAATAAAGTAAAGGAGAATTGAGATTGTTCATCATAAAATAATATAGGTGATAGAAAAACAATAAAGATAACAGATTAATCCCAAGTTCATTCACCACAAATTTCTCATTATTTATCCTTAGATTATCATTCTTTAATGGTCACACAAGGTCGAACTTAATCAAACAAGCATAAATCAAATTCAACATAATCTTATTAGTAAAAGAAGTGTCTACTAATATATTTAATATCTCATTCATCCTAAAAATTTAATCATGTGATGTTTATCTTCTAAGTATTAAACTAAGTGAATAAGATATTGTTTTGAACTAAGCAAATTAACCGAGAACTCTAATTAAAGAAAAGAATTGAATTCTCAACAAGCGTTAAAAAACAATTCTTTTAACAAAAACCAGATTTCGAAAAGACCAATAATAAAGCACAATCTACTACAAAAAATTAAAGAGCAAAACTTTATTGAATAAAACCTCATAATTCAATGGAAAATCATAAGGGAACCACCCAAAAGGTTTATCCTTCCATGCGAAACAAGAAACTTACAAAAATGAAATAAAACTAGGTCTAGAGTGTGTTTTCTCTCCGCGCCTCTTCTTCCTTCTAATGTCTTTATTTATAATCTCCTTTTCTTCATGGCATTCAGATACAAATTTTTTTCTTAGATTTTTTTTTTGTAATTATCAATTGTTTGTATCTTTATCACAAATTAACTCATACATATCTTTTTTCTAGATAGGTTGTAAATTTTCTTCTTGCAAATATTTTTGTTTCCAATCCTATTTCACATACTCACATTGGATTTTTATTCAATTTGATACGTCACAATCCAATTTGTTGCAAGAGATATTGTAGAAGATTTGAAGGAGATTTTGTATAAATCAAGTAAGAATTCCATAATATTATCTTTGTAGAAAATCTAAAGAATATCCATGCAGAAGATTTAATCGGATTTGAAATTTATAGAATCTTTGTAGATAATTAAAAAGATGAAAAGTGAGAGGATATGCTTAAAATCTAAGTCTAACCAATAATCTCAATTAATGTTCAATTAATTTTGATTGGGTAAATCTTATTTAAAGCAATGGGTCTATTCTAAGTTACACTCTAAGAAAGCTAAAGTTAAACAATGTAAGTGTAAATGGAAATGTACTCATCACATTCTTACACCAAACTTGAGTAATTTATGATATTATTTCTTGTTTGACTAATTTTTCTTTCAATCTTAGGTATGAGTCACAATCATTTTTCATGCTTTTAGGGTTGAAGCGGATGATAAAAAAAAAGTGTTTTTGAAAACCAAAGCAAGAGAACAAGACTCTTGAGACTCTCAAATATTAAATCACATAGAGATTTTAATTTAAGTTCCAGGGTGAGTTTACCAATGGAGGAGACTCCCTTTTATAGATAAGAAGCTCAACCTAGTAATGGATTAGATAATAAAATGGAGTTAACTTTGTTAATCAAGAGTTAACTCCACTAAACATGATTAACATATGATAATTTTGAAATTAGAGAATGTATATAGGTAGTTCCTTGAATTAGAGAGATGTAATGATTACATGTGCAAGTAATGATGACTTGAGTAGAATTCACATGAGTGGCAACTAAGGGAATTCTAATGAATGCAAGAAGACTCTTGAAAGCTTGAAGGTTCAAGTGGAAGAGTCAAACTAATGTATATGCACATGAAAGTGACAGGTGTTAGTTTAGAAGCTCCAAATTTGATTCAGACATAACTCGCTTCTTTTTGGGTGTGAAGCAGTGTCAAACTACCCAACAAGCATTAGCTCTCCCTGAAAAGGAGGTGATCTAGCTGCACCTTCCAGTACGGCTACCTTGTTACGACTTCACTCCAGTCACTAGCCCTGCCTTCGGCAAACTCTCAATGGTTCGTCCAAGGTTCCCTGGTTCTACTAAGAAACTACTCATGTACAAGTCCTCTAATCTCATCCTCAAAAGCCTTGAGTCTTCCTTTAGTTAGCCTCCCTTGGAATTTTTCTTTTATTAATTCTTCTTTGTTATTCTTTGTCATGCTTCTTTGTATTTATTCGTTTTAAGTCATCTTCTCTCTCTTCAACAAGTTCTTTTTCATCCTTATCTACATAATAGTCTATTGTAACAGATGACCTAGTATAAAATATTGAGTAATCATGCTTTCTTTGATCTCTTACATTGCATGTTATTTAGTTGTACTAACTAAAGGAAGAGGAGTTCTTCAAATTGTTTTGTGAAAATCCTTATTGGTTCATTTGACCAAATATTAAACCTACCATTTGACTATGAAGTATTAGACAAAACTTGTGCGAAAAACTGCAAAAAAATTATACAAGAGTTAAATGCAAAAAAGGAAAAAGTGAAAATCAAATTAAAAGAACAAAAAAAATGACCTGCCTCCCAACCAACACTTATTTTATGTTACTAGCTTGATGTATAGGAGCAAGTTTTAGAAAGTACCTTTATTAAAGAACACATTTCTTTCTTCGTAGGTACTTTTTTTTTGGCCTTGAAGACCTTAAAAGTAATCACTTCATCGTGTGCCTTTAATTTAAATTGACCTTTTCCAAAATATTATAGCTCTTGTAGTTGTCATAAAGGGTCTCTCATAAATAAAGAATTCCTTTTCATCTTCTTCTACTTTATGATAACAAAATTAGTAGGAAAAATAAATTTATCAACCTTTGGAACATGTTTTCCACTAACATGTGGACAATTTTAACCCTTTTGTTCTAGTGGAAAGTTATTTACATGGACTTGACTTCTACTTATCATATCTTAAACAACATGGATAGGGGCATCAAATTAATGTTAGCTCCTACATCAAGTGACGCTTTAAACACTACTAAATTTTCCATGATGATGGAAATTGTGAAGCTCTTGAAATCCTTCTACTTAAGCAAATCAAACAATAAAATAAAAAAAATGAGTTAATGAATTGAAAAGAATAATGAGTTAAACAAGAATTAATTTTGGATTTTGGAAATAAAAGACTGAAGACTATTTAAATCAATCAAATTTTACAAATAATAATGATAATTAAGAATGAGATGAAAAGGAATTGTCAAAGATTGATTTCAATATCCCTTCCCATGTAATTTCCCTTTCTCTAAGCCAATAAGTTTTATCGAGTAGTTAATTCAACAATCTATGAAACTTATTCAACTTGATTGGTGAGAAAAAAAACATATATTCTTTAAAGGCATACTTGATTCCTTTATGAATGATATTAAGAAACCAACATTAAGAATGAAGACCTACAATTGACTAAATAGTTCTTATTCTCGTTTTAAGTTGGAGGTTGTACCTTATCTTTTTACCTAGATGTAAAAGGATTTTTCAACCACAATTAAAATCATGAAACCATGATTTGGTTAGTTAGACCAAAAAAGCATTAAGAACAAAGTAAAAGTAATTAACTAACTAACCAAATAATATTGGAAAGGAGAAGATAAATTACATGAGTCAAGTAGTTACATCAAACAATATGGTATTTAGTCAGTCATGGTCATACATTGACAAAAAGTAAAACAAAGAACTAAACTCTAAGTACATATATTATAATTTTTGTGTCTCTCTAGGATGATTTACAATATTTGTTAACCTTGTATTTATAACATTTTTGGTTAAATTTTTTCTTCGCAATCCACTCTCAAAGTATCTCCTTCGACTAAGCAACAAAAATGACAAAATATATTAGCATTTTACACTTATCACCTCCTCCTCAAAAGGCTTAGGCTTATTAGAATATTTTCCTCTAAGTGGTAATCGAGAAAAGTAGTTTTCATGTCCAATTATTCAAGTTTCGTGCCTTCATTTGCTACTAGGACAAGTAAGACCAAAATGGAAGTGTGCTTGACCACTGGAGAAAAAGACATTGTAGTCAATATCTCCTTTTAAATATAACCCTTAGTTACTAGTCGATCCTTGAATCAAGTACCATTTATCATGGACATATCTTCAAATGTTCTACCATTAGACCTCCTTTATGATGTAGAAGCATTACGGCTCACTTTACCAACAAATGCAAATGTAGAATTTTCACTAAATCTTATAACAACATACCTAGAAACGAAAGTGCATGGTGCTCTAATATCTTTTTCCTTAAAGATCCATTTGCACCTAATAACTCCTAAATGGTCTTACCATCTTTCAAGTCTCATTTTTCTACAACAACTTTGTCTCCTCATGCATATCCAAAATCCACTTGTTGTCCACGACACAAGCAATTGCCTCATGAAAAGTAGTTGGTCAAATTTTTTCACCTTTCTCCTCTATAGGTAACATACATACAAGTGTACAATCAAATCCACATATCTTAAGTTGACATATTTGCCTTTGAAACTTTTCAAACAATGATTTAAAAATCAAACGATTGTTAATGTTCACCTTCTAAATTATCAAATGCATAATTTGTAAATTCCTCAAGCCTATTAGATGCTTCCTTCTTAGAACTCCATTTGTTCCTACACTTTCTCTAACTCTTCTGTCATACTTCCTAATGCCCCCTTAAACTTCTTCAGCATAGTAGAGTTTCATCAAACATGATGTCTCTACAAACAATCACCCTTTCCTCAAAAGGTGACTAAATCTTGAAGCTCTTCACTCAACTCTTGCAGCCCACGAACACCCTTCTTCTTAAACCTTGGTTCATAATTACCATCATCTACATAATAGTTTGTTGGACACCCAAATACCTTCAATGTTGAGTACTATACTGGCTCTTCCAACCATATCTCAACAGAAGTTTTGCACTAATTGGAGTAGATGGAGACTTTTGTGGAATATGGCCATTAGTCAAATGTCTCACATTTTCCTTACTTTTACAAAATTTGTAAAACTCAATAGAGTTTCAAATCATTTTGAATCCTTAAACACTTAATCATTTTCTCGATCAGGTTAAACATTAAAAGCGTCCAATGTTAAAATTTCTAAAGAACTTTGATTTTCTTTTTCATCACATGTATCCGTATAAACCTTAAGTAAACATTAATAATAATGATATGTCCGTACAGACATAAGGGTGGTGATATTTTGACACCACTATTCATTTTTGACACCATTTAACACTAATATATATTATTATTTTATTTATATATAATATTTTATTAATAGAATACAGTGTCAAATAGGAGTATAAGTGAATATTGGTGTCAAACTAACATTTTTCTTTTATACTATTGGACAAATACGTTTCCAATTTGAATAAGTTTATTTATTTTTATATAATAAACATTATATAACTAGTTCATAGGATATACAAATTTTTGTTACTCAATTTTTTTCAGTTGTAATTCTTTATATTTTTATCAAACGATTAAATTCGTTTATTAACTTTTATTTACTCAAAGCTTTTAAACATATAGCTCTTTGGTTAAAATTACTTTTAACTAAATTAGTTATTTTTTTTTATTAAAATTCATGGACTTAAAATACTTTCAACAAAAAAACTCAAAATCAATAAAATTATGACATGTTATAATCAATGTATCTTAATAAAAGATAAAAAGTTAAAAATGTATTTCATTATAATCGGAACAAATTCAGAAAATAAATAAATGAAGAATTTATTAAATAATTAAATATATTGTAATTTATTTATTAAAAAGGAATTAAATTGAAAAACTAAGAAAGATATATTTTATTTAATTTGACAATACTTTAAAACATATATATTAAATAAAATATTGTGATTTATTTTATTTTAAACATGTTTAAGAGAAAATAAAATATTTGCTATTTGAAATAAAAAATCTTTTCTAAAAAATATTGATAACCCACTTTTACTCGAATTTGACTTTTTTCTAAACAAGCTCGCCACTCCTCGTGCACCCATTCTTTCTAACCTGAATTTTTTTTTTCTCTCAACTTCGCACATTCACCGCCCACAACCCACCACCTTCAGGTTGAGTTTATCTTGTCCTAATGTCCCTATGGGGAGGCAATGATAAAAAACAAATATATTAATAAAGAAGAAGAAAATAAATAGGATACATTTATAAATAATACAAATGAAGGGAAGACAAAAAAATTATTTAAAACAACATATATTTTGAATTTTGATAAAAAAAAACACAGCAAACGTGACCAATTGTATGACTGACATGTGGTATTCTTTGTAGACGTTATGTGCGACACCAACCATCTATCACATATCCTTCTCTAAAATAAATCCTAAAAACCATTCAAACATAATGTTTCTTTCCTCAAACCTCGCCCAAAAGATATCTTAATACCCGTCCCTCACTCATACCTTCGTCTTTCTCTCAGTCACACGCTTTTCTTATCCGTTAATAATCTTAATTGATTTATTATTTTTCAATTCTATAATTTTTTTTAATATTTAATTTTAAAAATAAATTTAAGTCACTAAATTATCCTAATAAGGTATTTTTTTTATTAATAAGTCTCTCATTTTTATATTAATATCTTTTTATTAACTTGAATCATATATTTTTTTAATATTAGAATTATTTTGTCTTGCAATTACATTTCCATTATCATGAATTTGAGAATTAGAATTATTATTTTTTTCAATATTCAAGAAAAGACTAACCTGTATTTTCTAATTCATTCTTTAGTTTATTTTTGTAAATTTATCCATACTCCTTTTTGTAATTCAACAAAAGTTCAACTTTTCTTTGTTTTTTTGAGGTTTTGAATAACCGTATTCATTCTTCTAGTTTCTTTGTTTTTTTGAGGTTTTGAATAACTGTATTTATTCTTCTAGTTGACATATTTGTATATTTTTATATAAAATTACAAACTAATATATATATATATATATATATATATATATATATATATATATATATATATTTATATATAAAAATAAAAAATAATATATATATATATATATATATATATATATATATATATATATATATATTTTGAATTTCTAATATTCTTCCTTAAATCCACACAAATTATTTTAAAATTAATTAAATAATAAAAAAATAAAAAAATGAGATCAATTCATCAATCTCATTATTTTTACTTAATATTGATGTATTTAAAAGGAACAAAAGTGAGTACAAATTTTAATTCCTCACTTTATTGCTTTAAGTCTCCAAATGAAGACACACCCATAAATGTTATAGAATGATAAAACATTCCGAATTGGAAAATAGCTTAATGACAATCAACAACTCAAATTAAAACAGTGAAAGAGTCAGAGAAAGGAAGAAGGAAAGAGATAAGTAAAGAAGTCAGACAAAAGAATGAGATAAGTGGAAAAGTCAAAGAAAGAATAATAAAAAAACAAATAAAAAAAGGAGGTAAGTAGAAGAGTCAGAAAATAAAAGAACATATAAAAGATATGTTGAAATAATAAAGAAAAATAGAAAATTAGAAAATTGTAATATGTAAGATTCTTTAACTGTTTAACTTATTTTTAAAAAAATATTATCAATTTATTATAAGAAAAGTTTAAAAAATATTATTTGTTAAATAATATTTATAATATCAATATAAATTTAAAGTTATTAAAAAATATTGGTATATTATGTGAATTTAAAATCAATTAAAATATTTTAAATTTTTAGTTAAAAATTATTTTTTAATATAATTTTAAAATTAAATATTTTTAAATTTTATAATAATTAATATTAAATTTTTTTAAACTTAGATATCTAAAACTGTCATTTTAGCTTCTGGCGAGTCCTACTAAAATCGGAGTAGTAAAACAAATATAGAGTGAAAATACTAAAAGAAATGCAAGAAAAAAAAGTAAAAGAAATTGAACTAAAAGTGGGTCCAACAATAAGAATGCAGAATGATTGAGTCATGAAGTGATTGAACAGTGAAATGAATTGTTGGCAAATGAAGTAATCTCTGATTTGCTTGGTACGGCAACTTGGTCCAGTGAGAAAGCAGAATTTATTTACCTTCGATACAGAGCTGGACTGGATTTCATTATTAAATATAGTAAATGGGTGATGTTATTTTAACATCATTGTTCATAATGTACGCCCAATTTCACACTGTCATACCAATTTCACACTGTCATATATTATTATTTTATTTATATATAACATTATATAAATAAATAAAAGTTTCAAATGAAAGTATTTTTTAACAGTTGTGTCAAACCACCATTTTCCATAGTAAGTAGTGCAGCGCATAGTTAAATTGAAGTTGCTATTATCCCTTTGATGCAGTTGCACGGTCAAACAAAGTGGAAGGTGAATGGACTGGAAATCTGCATCTGAGCCTGTTTAATTTAATTGAAAAATAACATATTCACTTTTGGCGGGGTCCACAATTTGAGGAACCATTGATGTTATTAAAACTTGGTTCACTTTAGGTTGAAAATAGAATTGCCAATTGCTGAATTTGATTGTTTAAAAATAATAATCGTGGGACCCACGTTTAATTGGTTGGATTTACCAATTGGCATGTGGTCTACGTGAAAGTTAATTTAGCTGAATTGAATTACATTTGTTTCATTGAATTGAAAATAGACTTGTTCATCATTGATGAATTAAATTGAGAGGTGGAGGCTATGATCATGGTGCAGTGAGCACGGTGCCATCATATTCTTAGTTTTATTTTAATTATACAATCAAAATCTAGAAGTTATTTTTAGGAATTTCCTTTTTTAAGTGTCTACTTTCTTTATTATCTTTAATTTTTTTGGTTGTCTTAACTTTTTTTTAATTTACGTGTCTTGTTTCATTGTTAATTTTTTTTTAGTTTTGCTTGAGTTTTTATTATTTTTTCTTTACTGGAATATATCTTGAAAATTTGTCTTTGTGAGAATTAAACTAAAAAAGGCGAAGGACTTTGCAGGATACTCACTTTTGGAGGACAAACAAGTTGTGAATTGGAGAGAAACACTTTAAGATAGAAATACTTGAAAGGAATAGTTGACAAATCTCAAGCAATAAAAAATTATTAAACATTTTGTATTATAATCACTTGTCATGGAATTTTATATTAATGTTTTTTCAATTTCTTTTGCTTGTTATGTGTTTGGGAAGATGTCATTAAAGCAATCCCAAGAGTGAACCCTGTAACAGTCTAAGCGTGTAGTCATGAAAGTATGTCAAGAGGCTCTAAGTGTCACTTGCACTTTCACTTAAAAAATTCGTCTAGTTATTTGCTTTGTTTTACATTCTTGCAACTTTCTTCTATTATTTTATCTATTAGATCTATGTGGCAATTATAATTTAATTTTCTCACATTCGTTAGATTGATCTTCCTTTGGACTTTAGGAATTCATGTGCACAAATAGGAAAAATGTTTTGAAGTTTTCTATTAAGAGATGTTCTGGAAGAGGATTGAGAAAGACTCTGTCTAGAAAAGACATAGTACTTAAGTTGTCCAAGTGAAACACCTCTATTTCCTGGGAGTATACTCGAAAGACTTTCATTAATATTTCTTCGTAGAGAATTTCATCCAAAACTTAAAGATCTTTTTGTAAAAATATTTTATCCACTCATTGTTTCGTAAATTTTCTTTTCAAACTAATTGCGAAAATCTTTTCTAAACAAAGAAAATGAGTGATCATTTTCATGTGTATGAGAATGTTAGAGATCACCATAAAATGATTAACTCTAGAAGTCATTTCCATTTTATAGAGCTTGAGATAAACTCCTCTTCTTTTTTATGGACGTAAAAATGCTGAGGAATATATAGAATGAGAGATGAAGGTTGAGAAAATTTTTGAATACCACTAAGTGGATGAATTTAGCAAATTTTTCATGGCTGCGTTAAGTTTTCAAGAATATGCCAAGTCTTGATCGAAACCAAGGAAAAATGATGTTACAAAATTAGAAATTTTTAATTGGAATGAGCTAAAGGCGTGTATGAGAAGAAAATTTGTTCCACCTTCATATTTGAAAAAAGAAAGAAAAAGAGAAGAAGAAGATAGAAAGAATAAAAAAAAAAGCTAGAAAAAAGTTTAGCTCACTTAGATGAAGAACTTAAAGAGATAGAACTTAGAAAAGAAAAATTAAATAGAAATATTCAAAAGGAAAATGAGAGAAAATAAAAAGAGAGGAAAGAACAAGAAAGGCAAGAAAAATGTTTGTTTGGAGCTGAACCATACGTCGACTTCACTTTATAGAAAAATCTTGTGAGGAGTTATTTGAAGAGAAACCTTTGTCTAGGGACATTAACATTAACTCTTCTTGTGGAGAAAAATTTAGTGAGGATGTAATTGTAGAGCAATGTTTGTCTCGGGTTGAGCTAGACATTGGCACAAAATCCTTGCTCATAGAAAAACCTTGTGAGTTGCTTGAAACTAAACCGGAAGATCAAAATATTAGGAACTCATGGTAGAAAAATATTTAAAACTTAAAAATAAAAATACCCTTCAGATTAACTATCCATGTTTACCATCAAGTAAAAGGTACATTAACCTGGAAAGGCAAGTTCTTTTCACTTTCATTTTTAAATGTTATGAGAAAAAGTCATATGTTTTACTTTTTTGATGTTTTTATAGGATGGTGTTTGATCCGGGTAGGAATCACGAATAAATAAACCATAATAAGGTTGTTGTCCGTAATACATTGTAAGATTTGAGGACAAATCCCTTTTAAGAGAGAGTGAGTGATGAAATAAGCCCCAGCCACCTCAGTTAAAGAATAAATATGACAAATAGCTAAAGGGTCGATCAATAACTTTTAAGAAGACTTAGCCCATCTAAGCCTTTTTGGGCCTCCAAGCATCTGTCTGGGCCCGAATTCAATCCTAAAGAAATCACTCTGGAGAACATGATGCATAATGAAAAAATCCTCTAAATTGTATAAATTGTTTAGAATTATTTGAGCCTTGTATTTTGGGCTAAGGTAGAGTAAGGTTTTAATTTTGGGCCTTATATTTTTGGTCAAGATAGTATAGGCTTTGTAATTTTGAGTCAAGGGTTGTAGAAGACAAAACCCTAACAACGTTCTATAAGCACTATAAGAAAGTGCAAAATATCGACGAAAAATTATCAATGAAATCTTATCCGTCGGTAAAATATCATTACCGACGAATTTTACAGAAAAAAAAAATTTACGATCAATTTACCAATAGATTTGCTATCAAAAGATTTTACCGTCAAATTATTCGTAGATAAATTAATCATCAATTTATTGATAAATTAAATACATCGATAAATTAGCGGTTAACTTACCGATAGATTAAATCCGTCGATAAATTAGCGGACAATTAACCAACAAATTTATTTCATCGATATTCTTAATATACTAATAATAATAATAATAATATCAAATAACAATAATAATAATAATATTCATAATAATAATAATAATAATAATAATAATAATAGTTTTAATAATAATAATATGTATAATAACACTACTACTATTAATAATAATATTAAAAATAATATTAATAATATTTATAATAATAATATTTCTATAAAAATATTTATATTAACAATAATAATAATATTTATAATAATAATAATATTAGCATTAATAATATTAATAATATAACATTAATAATATTATTAATATTAATATTATTATTTATTAATATTATTATTAATAATATTAATAATATAGCATTAATAATATTATTAATATTAATATTATTATTTATTATTATTATTATTATTAATAATATTAATATTGATATTGATATTTATAATTATTACAATTGTAATAATAAGTATAATAATAATCGTAACATAACATATAAAGAAACTCTTGTCTTATGGTCATGAGTTATCTCAAGTTACTAAGTGGTCCTGAGGTCCCGGTTTCAACTTCTCCCTAGTACATTTTGTCCAAAACTTTAATATAATATAATATAAAAATAATAATGATTTTTATAATAAAAATAATATTCTTGAATTTACCGACAAATTTTTATTTTGCTTTAATAAAAAAATCATATGGTAATATTTTTATTTTGTTTTCTTTCTTTAGTTATACTTATAACTGGTATCTTTACTTTTACTTTTAATAAGAAAATATATAATAAGTAATAGAAAAATTTTGACACAGTTTTAAAGCTTGGCATAAAAAAGATAAATTAATTGATCTTTGTCAGACGACACATATTTGCATGCATATATGTCTTAAAAACCTCTTTGAGCCTTCATTCATCCAACTCGAAAGAAAAAGGATTTGTTTCAGTAATTCCCAATGTCGCCCATCAAAGCTATGAATGAACATAACATTGGGGTAATCAGTTTGACTTTTCATATGAATAATTTCATTTTCAATCTCTTCTCTTCAAAGGCATTCGAAAAATAATAAAAAATAAGAGTCTGTTAGAATGTAAGCCCGTAAAGAGGAATCTAAGCAAAAGATAGGACAATAAAAAGAAAGAAGATGAAAAATGACAAGTGTTGGGAGTCATTGAAAATTGTTGTAGGAGTTAGTCTCTCTGAAAATCAAGCAATCAAGACTCAAAATGATATATGGCCATGTTTCTTCATCCTGAATATTAAGAAAATTTCCATTGTACCCTCTTTGAGCCTAAAATAAAAATTTCTTTCAAAATATCCTAAACAAAAATCATCAACAAGCTAAAAATCAGTTCATGGTACATATCAAAATCTTTCCAAGAAGAAATCTCAAGAAAAGAAAAAGAAAAAAGGAAAGAAAAGAAAAAAATTCAAATATTATCAATTCAAAAGATCATATTCATAAATAAAGAATGTTCGTAACAAGGGAAGAAAAAAATAACAATGACATAAAATGATCTTAGCAAAAACTTGAAATTTTTTTCACAAAACTAGGTTGATGATTTTTGTTACAAAATAATTAAAAACCCACAAACAGTTTTTTGAGCCTTTATACCCTTTCCTTCAAAACCCTTTAAACCTTTGGCCATGTTATAAGCCACATAATTCCATATTGACTGAAGAATGATTGTAATAATTTTCACAAAGAATAACACTATAGCGAAGGGTTGTGACTGCCAATATGAGTCGAGAAAAAAGAAAAAAATGAAAGAGAGAGAAAATCATAATACCTTTTGTAGAAAGGTTGATACCAATTTGCCAAATGAACAAGAGCGAAACATTACAAAGAAATATTAACACTGGGGCAATCTTTTCTTATTGGTGCCTTTCCCATTATTTCTCTCTGTTTAAGGCCGAATTATTCTTTCGGTTTAATTTTTGTCATCCATACTTCAAAATTAGGGCACTGCTATTCGGTTAATCTGTATGTGTTCACCTTTTTAAAGATACATCTTTCTTCACATGAATTGCATTGCCTCAGTTTCTCGCTAAATTCATTTCTCATCATCTAGCACAGCAAAATAAGTCATGTATTTGAACCTAACTTCTCATACTTTAAGGCTAAAAAACTGGGACACTGCTGTTTGCAGTTTGAGATAATGTCATTTGAACTTTCCTCAGTTGATCATAAAACCTTATTTCCCATATTTGTTGTTTAACCACTAGTTTAAGTACATGTGCAACAAAATGTTAATGGTGAAGTCAATAATATCTTAATTTCGCTTGTTAGGAGACTTACCAAAAAAAAATATAAATCAAAATAAAAAGAAAATTTTTTCTATCTCAATAATTCAATGATCACTGAAAAAGCATTTGATTTATAGAAAAAAAAATGATGAAAGAATGGAAAATAAAAAACAAACAAGATTTTCTAAACCTAAAATTTCATTTTAGGTTCTTCTTTTGAAATATCATGCATTTTCCAGACTTACATTGCATTCGTACATGCATTTTCCAGATTCACACATGCATTAATACATGCATACATTTAAAGAATCAGAAACTCAAAGTTTTTATGCATTCATACATGCATTTTCATAAGAATGTTGATCAAAACTCACCAAAGTTGAATTCTCCAAAGATAAAAGACCCTCTCGATACAAGGTCCCAAGTGAAGATATGATGATCCTCTCAATACAAGATCTCAGTCTCATGCTATTAGGTAGCCTGCTGGTTCGCGGTCAACCTTATGTTTGTTTTGACGATCCTTTTGATACAAGATCTATATCTCCAGTGAAGATTCGTGATCCCCTCGATACAAGATCTCAATCTCACATTCTTCAGAAGACCCTCTCGGTACAAGGTCTCAAGTAAAGATATGGTGATCCTCTCGATACAAGGTCCCTGTCCCATGCTGTTAAGTGGCCTGCTAGTTCGCGGTCAACCTTATGTTTGGAGTGACGATCCTCTCGATACAAGATCTATATCTCTAGTGAAGATTCATGATCCTCTCGTTACAAGATCTCGATCTCACATTTTTCAGAATACCCTCTTGATACAAGGTCTCAAGTGAAGATACGGTGATCCTCTTGATACAAGATACCGATCTCATGTTGATTAGGTGTGGCCCACTGGTTCAAGGTTAACCTTACGTTGGAGCGATGATCCTCTAGATACAAGATCTAGATCTCCAATGAAGATTTGTAACCCTCTTGTCCTCAAAAGGTCAAGGTTGTAATCTCACATTTCTTTTTCTACAATAAATGGCATACGACTCTCTCGTCTTTGTATAAAGTCAAGTTCATAACCATGATTGGATGCATAACCCTCTCGTCCTCGAAAGGATAAGGTTATGACGTCATTTTAGGTTCTCTTGTCTTGTGATGGTGCGTAGCCCTCTCGGCTCAGTCCTAGGTCTCGACCTCACTTTCACCTTTCAGCACATGACGGTTCATGACCCTCTTAGCTCAGTCCAAGGTCTTGACCTCACTTTCTCCTTTTCATTTTTCGAAAGGTGGCCCCTCTTTTGGAGAATGATCCAGATGCTTGAAATTTTCTTTTTCTTTTTCAAGCCGGACGAAATTAGTGTTTCCGTCTTTACTTAACTTTTACACTAATAATATGAAAATTTTAAAATTTCAAATTATTCGGTAAAATTAAAGTAAAGAGGGATAGCTTTCAACACCTGATTTCGTCCGGGTGAACTTTATTTCAAAAGTGTTCGAAAAAAAGTGTTTTATTTTTATTATTTATCATTTGAAAAAAAGTAAATAACAAATAATAATAAATAAAATAATAAAAATAAAAAATAATAATAAAAAATTGGAAGAAGATCTCTGAAGATCTTTTTGCCACCATAAAGTTGTTTTCTTTCTCACAAAATTAAAAAGATTTGGAGATCTATAAAGATCTCTTGGTCACTGCAAAAGTTGCTTGGATCTCTTGGAAAATGAAAAGACAGTACTCTTTTTTGGGAGGTATACGTAAGAAAAAGAAGAGGAAGAAGAAAAAACAGTGGAGAGAACCTGGTTCGAAGAAGTATTCTGAAAAAAAAATGAGAGACAAGGGATTACAAGAGAGATAGAAAATTTCTTTCTAAGTTGAAAGATGAACAAAACAGAGGAGTGTTTGGGTCAACTCTTGGTCTTGCTGAAATAAGGGGTCATAGATCAAAGAAGAATTGCACTCGTACTTGAAAAGATATGATCATGGAAATTCATTGTTCTTATTTGTTGATTTTTGTGTGCCCTGTGATTCTTTTTTGTTTGCTTTACATTATATCACTGTACATGTTTTTCTTCTATGATTCTTTGTCTTTATTAGTTGACTTTGATGCTCTAACGAATGTAATGTAAGAAAAAGAATCTGTTATATTTTTCAATTTGGGTCTTTGTTGTCTGTAAGTTGCCATTGCACCATCGTTCATACCTCTCACCAAACTTGTAAAAAAAAAAACATAGTCAAAATTTATTATGAAACCTCCATGTAGCTTCCTCCATGCCACCAACTTACAACCATGAAACCACCATGATAGAGCACCATAACCCCACGAACCAAACACCTCCCCTAAGCACCAAGCTAACCTCCACCTTAGCCATTGCAGCGCCTCCCATCGTCATACATTGCACTTGCTAAACACCTCTCTAACCAGCGCCTCACCCTCACCAAAAGCCAACGCACCAACCTCGCCACCGCTACTGCCAACCTCACAAATGCCCTAGTAGCCACCTCTGTTGCCATTGCCGTCGCCGGCGACGCCTCATTCCCACCCTCTCTCTACCATTATCATCCCCAAACAAACCAACACCGAACCGCTGGGGAGCCCTACGCCGCCGCCGCTGCCAAGCTCTCTTGTCACTGTCAGCCTCGTCGGCGTCAACTCCCTCCGTCGGCAGCTCCATGAGTCATCGCCCCTCACCCTCATCGTTGAGACACCGCCAGCCGTCGTCAAGAACCGTCGTGCTGTCATTGTTGCACCTCCATGTTCCATGGTTTCTTGCCAAACCCTAACCTAGGTGTCAATAATGGATTAGACCAATAGGATCACTATTCACACTCGTAAATTTCATAACTTCATTCCCTTTGTATTGTGTTGGCCCTTCACATAACTTTTAAAATCCCTGCCTTCTTATTAACATCAATTTTCCAACATTACCCTTTTATTGTTTGCACCACCCCCTTTTTTTATTTTTCACTCTCATAGTTTTCTAAATAAAAATAAAAAAAAGTATATTTTAAAAATAAATAAAAACTTCATTATTAAATGAAATTAGAAATTAAAAGGCTCTTTATTTTCTTTTAAAAAAATAACTTGATTAAAATATCCAAATCACCGCACATGTCATGCGGAGTTTAAATTGGAAAAGTTTTGTTATTTCATTTGGATAATCAAAAGATCATACGTGTCAAGCGATATTCAAAATAAAGTTCAATTTTCAAAAAAATACAAAAGACATTAAATTTCTGAAATAAAAAAATAAAACAATTCAAAAATAAATATAAAGTATAAAATTTTAAAAATTAAAAATATATATATATA
>Ga0209489_100452_pt1 | contig 76223 bp, 43 predicted proteins | sample SiratrowhiteBW_FD_187527 | JGI IMG/M metagenome (GOLD analysis project Ga0209489, IMG submission 187527) | Root nodule microbial communities of legume samples collected from California, USA - Siratro white BW (SPAdes) (version 2) | ecosystem: Host-associated > Plants > Roots > Nodule | place...
AATATTTTATAGTTATTTTCTCTTGTAAATTTTCATATGAGAAGGAGAAAGTTTTGACTAAATTTTTTTTTCGTTTTTCATATTTTGGTGTATTGGTTTTCCAATTTTTATCTTTTTTTTTTCTTTCTATTTAATAAGTTTTCATTAAACAGAATTTCAATGTTGTGGTCTTGACCACATCAACATTGAATATCTTTTTCAAATATAAATAAGGTTAGATAATAAAAAATTATATTTTTATATCACTGTTTCATGAATTACATTCAATTAATATTTTCTTTATTTAATAAAATATTTTATGAATAACATTCATTTAATATTATTTTATTTAATAAAATATTATATAATAATAAAATAATAATTTATATCGGTGTTACATTATTGAATTTTATTATCTGTAGCGTTAAAGTATAACACTCTTATATAATATATACCTATTTTAAATTTTTTTGGTGACTATTTTCTTTAACTCGATGAATAATTATTAATTTGAATGTGAATTTAATTTTATTGTAATTTTTCATATATTTCTAAATTTTAAGAGATTTGTAAATTTTCATTATGAATTACTTGGTCTTTGTAGTTAAAAAAAATTATGAATTATTTGGTTTTAAATTTTAATAATGATTATTCTTACTTCGAATGAACAAATGTTTATAAACAAAACAATAAAATATATATAGTTTGCCTGAAAAGCTAAAAAATTGTGTTACTTCCAAAGTTTATGGGTAAGTATATGCGGATAAATCAATAAATATGTAATCACATTGAAATATATGATTATATTCATATATAATTCACATATAAATAAATTCATACATAATACATAGAAGGGTTTGTAATTATACTTTTTTCAAGATTTATTTTAAACACGGCAAAATTTTCATTGCGACGAAATTTTAATATATCTAAAATGATTTAATTTCTTTTTATTTCGTTATTAGTAAATCGTCTATAAAAGACACAGTAATATAAAGAAATAATGTTTTTATTACACGACCTCATTTGTCTGAGAATGAAATTGTATCATCAGAATACAATTTCAATATACAAGGTGGAACAGTATTCTGACTTACATGATTTCATCTCATTTTATAATTAGACTATTTTAATTAGAATTATTTTCATATAGCTGAATGATGTGTCATGGTGAAATCGTACTCCACCACTTTAATTGTTTTATATGAATAAAATTTATGGAAGTTAATGAAGAAATACATTTATGAAAATTAAAATTTTGTTAATTGCATTTACTTTAAAATATGGTTGTAAATATTTAGATTCATGGTTTAAATCTAATTAAAATATCTTTATTATATGAAATCAATTTTGCACATAATTGTGTAATTTATTACGAAATACTTTGTTATGAACATGTGCCCAACGATTTCAGTAATTTATTACGAAATATTTTGTTATGAACATGTGCCCAACGATTTCAGTAGTTTAATAGGGCAATTCATATTTATATATGTACAAGACAAAAAGGAAAAGAATAAACAAAGATGTAAAAGACAAAAAGGAAAAGAATAAACAAAATCAAGAAGTCTGCATGACACATTTTGTTCAACAGAAAATCTGCCAAGAAAATACTTGTTAAAGTGTATACCTATTTTAAATTTAGTTGGTGACTATTTTATTTAACTTGGTGAATTATTATTATGTCAAGTTTTGAAATGATATCACTTGGAACAATCACTCGCGTATGAGGTATTAAACGTTTGGAAGCTGAAGTATTAACGTTTGAGATATTGTAGCTTGGGAGCTAGGTTGCTCCCCATCTCGTCTTTAAAATTTTTTTGGTGGATTAAGAGAGAAAGATGTATTTAAATTGATCTTGATCTCCTTGATTCCTAAACTAATGATCCAAACTTACATAAGAGAATGATATCACCTTTAACTTAAAATTTTAAGGGTCAAAATTTTAAGACATTATGTTTGTGGGTCTTCTTGCTTAACTTTCTCATTTCTATTTAACATGAGACTTAGACTCATATTTGGATACCCAACACATTGAGATATAATTCACATATAGATAAATCCAGACTTTTTTACTTAATTAGCACCTTTTTAATTTTTATTTATCTTAATAGCACTCTTTATTTTTTTTTTATTTTTCTCAACAGCACTCTTTATTCTTTAAATCCCCACTCTTTTGTTTTCTACAATAGCACTTTTTTTCTAATAGTTATTAAAAATTGTAATTATTAGTTTATTAAAATTAAGATAAAAAATAATGTAAAAATAATTAAATTCAATTTTTTAAAAGATACAAATAAAATAAAATTATATATTTTATAGGTTTTTAAACTAATTAATTATAATAGAAAAAATGATAAATTATTTATTTTATATTTTATAATAAATTTAAATTTGGCATAATAAATTATAATAATTTTGTGATTGTATTTTTATATTAAAATGGATATTGGAAGAAAAAATTATAATAAATTATAAAGTTGTTATTTTAATTAAAATTTGCATTTTTAGTTTGTCTAAAAAATATCTAAATAATTAATGAAAAAAATCAAATAAAAATTTGATAAAGATAAAATTTGATTTTTGATAAAGATAATTTTTTTATTTTTGATAAAGATAAAATTTGGTTTTTGATAGAGATAAAATTTGAGTTTCCATATACATAAAATTTATGTTTAATTTAACTAAACTATTTATTTAGTGAATATATGATTGTCATTTATTTTTCTCTTTATGTTCAACATATACTGCATCATTTCAATAATTAACAATTTTTAAGTAATAAACATAACATTTAAAAGAAATTTATAAAATTTTATTTTAAATTTTTAAACCATTTAATTAATATTTATTTGTAAAAATACTTTAACAATTTTATCTTATTTTTGCTATTAATTATTTAGATATATTTTTAACAAATGGAAATAAAAATTTTCATTCAAATAACAATTTTATAATTTATTATAATTTTTTCTTTCAATATCAATTTTTAATACAAAAATACAACTAGGGTAATACCCAAAAAATAACATGCATAAAGCTAAGCATTCTACTAATCATTATTAAGATTCATCAACATACAGTAATCCTTTAAACTAAAGTATTTAAAAATTCTACCTTCAGAATTCTACTAAAACATAATTACAAAATATCTTCCAATTGTTTTTCAAATTTAGCTTATGCCTAAAAGCACCACTCATTCCAAATGATCCTCCACAGACCCATCTGCAACGTCATCTGCTCCCGTGTCAAAAATACGATAATTGCAGACAAATAAAAAAAAAACACAAGTACAACAAAATAAAGGGTAAGTTAACCAAATTTTTAATAATACTTTAGTATTTCAATTCAACCACAAATATTAACGCCACTCAAGTCTTTCACTCAGTTACATGCACTAACACAATATAAGATACTGACACACTACAAACTTGACTCTACTTTCGGAAGACTTGTGCATTGAATAAACCTCGATATATGCACCTGTCATACATCTCCACGCTGTGAACCCACACAACCTCCACACAAATGAATCATGTATGACAAGGTTAGTCCCCTTGAGACTTTCCTGACCAGCTATGTTTCAAGCTGCAGTCACCCAGACCTCTTTCGACTCTCACCACCTAGTAATAATCGTCTATTTGATTTATACTACTAGCAGAGTCAGGATATCAATCGTTCACCCGATCCTTAGACAATGCACTTCCTAACTAACCCAAACACGGGTGTTTTCTTTCTTGAAAACATTATGCCTAGGCCTTGACCAACTTCATCAATACTCTATCAATATCACGTCATAACATAGATCTCTACTAATTCATTTATTCACTTTTCAATCTCAATCTCAATCTAAAAAAAATGAAAGAAATTCCTAAATTATCAATACAATTAAATTTGAATTATCAATTAATCTATCTTATTAAATTCATACATTGCATTACCAAAGAATCAATCAATCAAAACAGAAAGCCCAAAAAAAATTATTTTTTTTATTTTTATTTTTTTTGGATTTAGCTTGAGCGAGAATCCCTCTCGCTTGAGCGAAAATATTCTCGCTTGAGCGAAAATATTCTCGCTTGAGCGAAATTGGTCCAGAGAGCAAGGGTCATTTTCGCCTTGACAAACATACCCTCGCTTGGGCGAAAATACTTTCTCGCCGGGGCGAAACACCTCTCGCTTGGGCGAAATTGGACCCAAGAGCACCTCTCAGGTTTCCACGCGACTTCGCCTAGGCGAGATTGCCTAGCCTGAGCGAAAAATGCAGAAAAATCAACAGTATCCACTACATCAGAGTTACCATGCATGCCTCAGATGACTAAATTGGGTGAAAATCAAGCAACATACACGATGAATGATTTACCTGAATACAGATTATCTATTCAACAAATCAACATATCATCAATTTTTACACAACTATCTCATACATGTAACATTCAATTCAACATTAATCCAACATTTCAGACATGCAAGAAACTTTACCACATACAAATTGTACAACTACTACAATCATTAACTTTTCTATTCAAGACTTAAATTTGTAACTCAAAACAAGCACTAAAGTTAGCTTTCCTTACCTGAATTGCAGTTGAAATTCTCCTTAACAAGCCCAATAGCTTAAGGTCCTCAGGAACTCGAATCTGCATCAAAGAACCTCTGATCAACGATCAGACTAACAGACTAGGAAGCTGAGCTCACAGAGGCACCGTCTGATGGCGTAGAGGCCACATGCAAGCTCAGTAAGCAAAGGAAAGCGAAAACCTAAAACTGACTTTAAGGGAAGGGCAGAAAACGAACTTACTCTATTGGAGATTCTGATTGGGTAGACTTGCTCTGTTCTCCGCCACAAGAACAAATGGTGGGTTCAGCTCAAGAAACTGGTGGAAGATAAACACGAAGTCTTATAGAGAAGTCAGAGAAGAGGGAGGTAAGTGATTTTAAGAGATGATGACTCAAATGGGAATGAGACTCGATTACTAACTTTTTCTATAAATACGTGTTTTTAGTTTAATAATATAATAATCAGTTGCTTATTCCACTTTTACCATTTCTACTCAGATGACAGATTTTCTAGATTGTTACAACCAGTAAATTATTATAATAATATACAATCACAAAATCCTAAAAAAATAAAAATAAATAAAAAAATAATAATCATAATTAATGTATTGTGTGTATATTAATTAAAGAATAAAAAAAATAAAAATAAAAGAGTGTTATTTTAGAAATTAAAGAATAAAGAGTGTTAATTGAGAAAAATAAAAAATAAAGAGTGTTATTTTAAGAATTAAAGAATAAAGAGTGTTATTAAGAGAAATAAAAAATAAAGAGTATTATATGAGAGTAAATTGTGTTATTCAATATATTATTTGAAATAGTGTCTGACTTACACAATTTCATTTAATTTCATAATTAAAATTATTTTCATATAACTGAATGATGTGTCTTGGTGAAATTGTTTTATATGAATAAAATTTATGGAAATTAATGAAAAAATATATTTACAAAAATTAAAATTTTGTTTGCTGTCTTTACTTTAAAATATGGGTTAAAAGATTCGAATCCTTGTTATGTTTTAAAACTAATTAAAATATCTTTATATTATATGAAATCAATCCTGCACGTAATAATCGTGTAATTTATTATGAAATATTTTGTTATGAACATGTACCCACTTCAATGATTTCAGTAGTTTAATAGGACAACTCATATTTATTATATATGTACAAGAGAAAAAGTAAAAGAATAAACAAAATCAAAAAGTGAGCATGACAGATTTTGTTCAACAATGTACAACAGAGAATCTGCCAAAAAATAATTGTTTAAAAACATGTCAACTTTTATTAGGTGAATGAAGTGTCATGTTGCCTGTACATTTGAATATTATAAAATGAATGAAAGAGTAAAAGTATCAATTTTTGACTCAGAAGACTTGCCCTGTTCTGTAGTCAAGATTTAATTTTTAGCTTTTTGACAGAATATAGGAACTAATTACTAAGGGATCATTTATGAAATCTCTTATAAATAGAAATTAATCAAGCATAACTTGAAAGCAAGGTGTTTGATTAAGGAACAAAGATGAGCAGCAACACAGGAAAAGTGGTGTGTGTGACCGGTGCTACTGGTTTCATTGCTTCATGGATCATCAAATTCCTTCTCCAACGTGAATACACTGTCAGAGCCACTGTTCGTGACCCATGTAGCTCCTCTTTCACCTTGAATTTACCATATATACTAATTCTTATCATTTTAATTGTTTGACTTATTTGATTTTGTCATTTCTATCAGTCTTTTCACAATTTGAGACGAATTAATGGAGTATATGAGTAATCTTGTTATTGGATGATTCTTTTTTATCTTTTAGGATCATTAGTGTGGAACCAGTTACGACAAATTTCAATTCAATCAGATGAAACTCATCATTTGAATTGGTTGAATGTGATATCAATCCAAAGAAAGAAAAGTCTAAAATTGGAGGATACAGGTTTCAATTATGAAGAAATTGAATGATTGATTTTATGTTTGTTGTTCTATGCAGCGAATCTTGGAAAGGTTGATCACTTGCTGAAACTTGATGGAGCAAAGGAGAGGTTGCATCTCTTCAAGGCAGATCTGCTTGAAGAAGGATCCTTTGACTCTGCTTTTGAGGGTTGTGATGGTGTCTTTCACACTGCTTCACCGGTTTTTCTCAATGCCACCGACCCACAGGTTCATTTTTCATCAGATGATTTTATAGTTTACCAAATTCAGATAAAGACTGAAATTTTGCTGCTAGTGCTGTTCTTTCACAGAAGAATTGATTAGGGACAATCTATCTGATTAGTTTTCTGATGATTCAGTTTGAAATGATGTTTTTGTTTTTGTTTATTTCAGAAGCAGTTGATTGATCCAGCACTTACAGGAACTCTTAACGTTGTTAAATCATGTGCGAAATCGACATCAGTGAAACGAGTTGTTTTAACGTCTTCTGTTGCTACGGTTTTGTACAATGGAAAACCTCGTACTCCTGAGGTTGTAGTTGATGAGACTTGGTTCTCTGATCCAAACATCTTAAAGGAAAATGAGGTGTGTGCCATTCTTCTTTCTGATGAGCAATTGCTACTTGTTTTTCTGCTACTCATTTCTTATTTCTGGTTGTTAAACATTGCAGCACTGGTATGCATTAGGAAAGACTTTGGGCGAGGATGCTGCCAGAAAATTTTTGAACGAGCAAAACATTAAGTTGATTGTTATGACCCCAGCAGTGACCATAGGGCCTTTCTTACAACCAGAGCTCAACACAAGTTCTGCTCAAATTTTAAACCTGATCAATGGTAATATTTATCTACTAAACCATTCAAGCCTTTTAATTCTGTCAAAACTGAACATTTATCTCAAAACAATATGTGCATTGTGTTGGGCCACAGATAAGAATAAAACTAAAAAAATTAAATAAGGAAGATTTCAGGTAAGCGTGTCCCGTTTAAGTGAAGATTATTTGTGAATAAGGTACTTGTGTTTGAAAATAGTTTCACTCGAGAGAGATTGTTAGATATCCATATGAGTCTAAAACAGAAATGAGAAAGTTGAGCAATATATGAAAAGAAAGACACACAAACCTAATGCCTTAAGGTTTTTGATTGAAAGTGATGTCATTCTTTTATGTGTTGCTCATAGCCGATAGTTTGGACAGCAAACGACTCAGAATTGTATAATTTTAATCTCTATATCGAAAGTCTTCTTGACAAAACTTAGACTACCATTTAAATTTCTAATATATTATTGCTTAATGTATATAATAAATCTTTCAATTGGTTGATGCAGGTTCACAAACGTTTCCAAATCTCAGTTATGGGTGGGTCAATGTGAAAGATGTTGCAAATGCTCATATTCAAGGATATGAGAATGATTCGGCTAGTGGAAAATATTGTCTGGTTGAAAGAGTTATACACTTTTCAGAAATTGCTAAGATTTTACGTCATATGTACCCAACTTTGCAGATTCCAGACAAGTAAGTTTAATTTAAACTTAATTTACCACTGCAAAATTTTAACTTCAGTTAATCTTATGAGTTGGTCTTTCTTTTTTAGAATTCTTGACACTTAATTTGTGAGATAAGTTTTTGTTGTGATTCTTGAAATAACATGTTTCTCACTTTCTTGACAATGATACCAGGTGTGAAGATGATAAGCCATTTATACCAACATTTCAGATTTCCAAAGAAAAGGCAAAGAGCTTGGGAATTGAATTTATTTCCTTCGAAGAGAGCCTGAAAGAGACAGTTGAAAGTTTAAAAGAAAAGGGGTTTATTGATTTCTAATTCTTGATATCTGCTTTAAGAATAAGTGTTGATAACCACAAATTTGTTGATTTCTAGTTCTTGATATATGCTTCAAGAATAAGTGTTGACAAGTATAAATTAGTCAAGTTTATGCAAAATAAGGCTTGAATTGATATATTTCACATGTTCCTTCTTTTACAATGTTTCACTTAGTTATGCTCCATCATTCAGGATTTGTTTGGATTGGAGATGTATTTCAAGAAATTTGAAATGATTTGAGATGAACTGTGTGACCAATTTGATTATTTGAATTAAGAGAAAGATATTTGGATTTGAATGAAAGTTTATAAAAGTTTGTGAATGATGTAATAGATAAAATAAAGATTTTAATAATTTTTAATATATAAAATTATAAAATTACAAATATATTCTTATGATTAAAAATAATTTAAATAAAATATAATTAATTTATTAAATACAATTGATAATTTTTTAAAAATTATATAAAAATATTAAATTATGTAATTTCTTTGAAATTGAAATTTAATTTATAATAAAATATAATCAATTTATTAGACTAAACTAATTAAATTTTTAAAATAAAATTTATAACATTAGATATTTTTAAAATAATGTTTATATTAAATTGATAAATTATTATTATACAATTTATTTTAATTTAAATAATTATATAATTTTTATTAAAATATAATTACATTATATTAATATTAGTTATTATAATTCATTTTATTAATAATATTTAATATTTCTATTTCTAAATATAATTTATTATTATTATTATTATTATAATAAATTAATATATATACATATATAATTAAATTAATATATATATATATATATATATATATATATATATATAATTAAATTAATATATATATATATATATATATATATATATAATTAAATTAACATATAAATATATATAAGAAATCGATTACGTATCGATTATATATAATCGTTAACGTTAATCCATTATATATATAATCAGATATTATATTTTATATTATAATTATGTATATTTATATTTATGACAAATTTATTTATTATTTAATATATTTTATTATATTATTATATAATTGTCATCATATATAATTAATTATATGTTAATTTTAGTGTGATTGATTTGTTTTCAAAAATAAGAATAAGGTTAAATTTGTATTTAACCTACTGATGTGCCTTTCTCTTCCGATCTTCTTATTGAATAGAGAAGATCATAAATAATCTTTCCCAAAAATAAGTATTTACAAACTGAAATTGATACAACCAAACTAAATTTTCACTCCCATCTTATCTCACAAATTTGAAACCAACGGATCTTCAATGTTGTGGTCTGGACCACTCTCCCACCACTTATATTTTCTTTAAATATAAATAAGGTTAAATAATGAAATATAATATGTTTTTATATCACTGTTTCATGAATTACATTCAGTTAATATTTACTTTATTTAATAAAATATTTTATAAATTATTAACACCCGATTTTGTTCGAATAATTTTTTTAAATTAAAGTATGATGATAAAAATAAATTTTAAAAAAAGAATAATAACATAAAAAATATTTATTAGTTTAAGTTTTCTTGAAAAATAATGATAACAATAAAAAAAGCAAAATAAAAATAATGAATTTTAATTTTTCCATTAAAAAATAAAAAATGAATTTTTCCATTAAAAAAGTAAACAAAATGAATTTTTCTATTAAAAAATAATAAAATAAATAATTAACAATTAAAAAAAACGAAAATAACAAGAAAATAACAAAAGAAAAATAATAAAACCAAAGTATCTAATTTAAAATAACAGAATCTGAAATTTAAAAAAATAATAATAAATAAAATAATAAAAACAAATATAACAATAAAATAACTGCTTACTTGATTTGCAAGTTTTCAAAATAAACATAATAAAAAAAAACAGTTTTGCTTAAATAAATAAAATAAAAAGTAGAGTAGTTAAGATTTGTCTGTTAATGTTTTTAAATAAAATAACAAAATAAATAAATAATACAAAACTTAAAAAATAAAGGAAAAAACAGAAAAAAAAAAAACAGAAAAGAGATGGACTTTTATAAAAGGGGAACTGAAGGCACACGGATTCTGGAAAAGAAAAAAGGGAACATTGAAGAGAGAAAAGAGAGAACTGAGGAGAGAGAATTGAGAAAAAATAGAGAATGGTGTATTGAGAATAGAGAGAAAAGAAAGCATAGAAGAAAAATATTAACTTATTCAAGCACCCAATTATCTTGCTTTTCTTTTCTTCTGCTTATTTTCAAGTTTCTTTACGCATGCATTAGGATAGAATAAAAAAATAAAAAAAAAATTATTCCTCCACCACATCCTCAAAGCCACCACAATGTCCTCCAAGCGAGCCTGCACCTCCACAAGGGTTATCCAACCTGCGTCTTCCTCCATCTCCACCAAAGACCACCTTCCAGCAACTATGCATCCATGCACCTTTCATTCACACACCATACCTCATGTCATGCCTAATTGGTTTGGCATACACAAAATAGATGAAAAAAAGGGAGTCACCATCTTGACTTTGTTGTTACATTCTTTCAGAATAAATTCAAATGTCTACTAGTATTTCGCAAGCCATTAAATTGCTCCCTGCAACCCCATATATTTAGACCTACACCCATAATTCTTTTTGTTTTCATAAATACCCCTTTAGTTCTTTTTATAAAAAACAAATATAAAGAAAATAAAAGTTTTGACATATTGTGTTTTTTTTCCTTTTTTAAAAAAAAATGTTTAACTTCTAACTATCCAAATTTTGATTTGAAAAGTTATGATGACTCGATTGAATTCTTAAAATGATTGTTCGCACCATACAAGAGTTTAATTCGGAAAGTTTTAACTTTGATTGGAATACCAAAAGACTGCACACGTCTACGGTACCCAAATTTGAAGATTTGTCTGGAATATCAAAGGACCGCACGCGTCTACGGTATCCAAATTTGAAATTTACTATAAAAAACATTCAAAATAAAAAATATATAAAATTTTCAAAACTAAAAAAAATATTAAACATTTCAACAACCGAATTTTCTTAAAGAACTACGTAATCCTGATTCTCTATCCTTGATAGAGATACGTAGGAGCAAGGTCAAATCCTTGTCGGGCCCTTTCTAAAAAAATAATAAATATTTTTGTTTGTTATTATTTGCATTTTATTTCTTTCTTGGGAAAATAAATGTTTTAAAAAAATCACACTCAGATTACTTATTTAATTAAAGGTACCGTCTGAAGACGGGCGTTGTGGGGTGCTAACACCTTCCCCATAGGTAACCGACTCCCGGACTCTAAATCCGGTTTTGTGAACTTGTCTTACCCTATTTTCGGTTTTTCATAGTTTTTCTTTAATAAATTATGGCGGCGACTCCTCTGTTTTATTAAAAATAAAAAATTTTTTTGTCCGTCGTCCCCGTCGTGACCCCGGTTGCGACATGAATTACATTAATTTAATATTTATTTTATTTAATAAAATATTATATAACAAAAAAATAATAATTTATATTTTATTTAATAAAATATTATAAAATAATAATACTCAGTTTCACATTATTGAATTTATTATGTATAGCGTTAAAGTATAACACTCTTAGATAATATATACTTATTTTAAATTTTGTTGGTGACTATTTTATTTAACTCGATAAATTATTATTAATTTGAATGTGAATTCAATTTTATTGTATTTTTTCATATATTTCTAAATTTTAAGAGATTTGTAAATTTTCATTATGAATTACTTGGTCTTTATAGTTAAAAAAAATTATGAATTACTTGGTTTTAAGTCATATATAGGGCCTTTCTTACAGAGCTCAAGGCAAGTTCTCCTCAAATTTTAAATCAGGTCAATGGTAATATTTATCTAATGAACCATTCAAGCCTTTTAATTCTATCAAAATTGAACATTTATCTCAATATTGTGTTGGGCCAATTGAGGAGAATAACACTAAGAAATTAAATAATGAATGAGGTTTTAGGTAAGTGTATCTGTTTAAGTGTGTAAATGACAGTATATGTGAAGATTATTTGTAAATGAGGTATTCGTGTTTGAAAATGGTTCCGCTTGAAGCTTGAAGGAGGGAGAGATTGTTAGGTATCCATGCGAGTCTAAGTCCCACATTGAGTAGGAATGAGAAAGTTGAGTAACATATAAAAAAGAGAATACCCACAAACTTAATGCCTTAAGATTTTGGGTTGAAAGTGGTGTCATTATCTTATGTATTGGCTCTTAGCCGATAGTTTGGAGGTTCACAAATGTTTCTAAATCTCAATTTTGGGTGGGTCAATGTGAAATATGTTGCAAATGCTCATATTCAAGCATATGAGAATGATTCAGCTAGTGGAAGATATTGTTTAGTTGAAAGAGTTGCACACTTGTCAGAAATTGTTAAGATTTTACGTCATATGTATCCAATTTTGCAGATTCCAGACAAGTAAGTTTAATTATGAGAAACTGAACTTAATTTACCATGGTAAAATTTTAACTTAATGTAGTTAATCTTATGAGTTAGTCTTTCTTTTTTAGAATTCTTGACACTTAATTTGAGTTAGTCTTTCTTTTTTAGAATTCTTGACACTTAATTTGTGAGATAAGTTTTTGTTCTCATTGATCGAAGTCGTATCTGGTCAAATAATCTCAGTAAAGTATACTACTAGGAAAAACACACTGAAAAAGGGGGGTAGACAGATTTCAACAAAATAGTATTTAACTACGAAACTTAAACCAATGATTAAAAACAGATTATCCCCTTGATTTCGATTGTAGTACAGATATCATTGGTTGCGGAAATTCGTATTGATGCTCAATCCTCATTTCAACCCTAACTAATTGACTAAGTGAAAATTAGAGTGAGTTTAATTATGCAAGCAAGCGTTCGCACAAACCATTCATCCCAACCCAACAGATCATATTTCTTGCCATTAAGCATGAACGGTCCAGTGAAAACAATGGGCAAAAAATGAAATAGACGAGAGTTAAGAGGCTAGATGATTAAGCACAGAACCTCAAACCTTTTCCACCCTCAACCAAGAGGATAACCCAAACAAATTAGCCTTCCACAAAAGCGAATAAACAAGATGAAGTAGAAACGAGAATGAAAAAAAATGTAGAAAATGTGAATGAAAAAATGAAGAAAACGTGAACTGTATACAAAAAGCATAGAAGGTTCTAAAAACGTAAAAATAAAATTGCTATCTTGGTTCGAGCCGCTGCCCCTTAAAGTATCTCTCCCTTACCTAAGCTAGGGCAACCTTTTTCAACCCTAATGGGCCAAAGTCCCCTTACAAGTCTGGCCCAACATAAAAAAGAAATAAAGAAAAAGGAAAAATATGATGTGGAGGCAGTGGTGATGTGGCAAAAGATGTGACAATTCTCTTCCATTCTAGAAATTAATTCCAAGCTCAGTGAAATAACAAAGTCGCTCTGAAAAAGTTACAAATTTCTGGTAAATGAAGCTTTATCAAACTGAGAAAATATATATAAATTACTAATTAAAATGGATAAATAAGAGAAAATAATGACTTATCAATCATTCTTGAGAGATAACATGTTCCTCACTTTCTTGACAATGATACAATGTGCGAAGATGACGAACCATTTGCGTCAGGTTTCCAAAGAAAAGGCAAAGAACTTGGGAATTGAATTTATTTCCTTTGAAAAGAGCCTAAAAGAGGCAGTTAAAAGTTTAAAAGAGAAAAAGTTTGTTGATTTTTAGTTCCTGATGTGTGCTTCAAGAATAAATGTAGATAACCATAAATTGGATAAATAAGACCTAAAATGTATCAAAACATGCAACTTAAATTTGATTTTTAGTTATGCCTATGCTTTGCTTATAGATTGTGTTTTGATTTAATTATTCACAATTAAACTTGAAAATGAATTGAAACCAAACTAAATAATAGCTTTTTTGGTCACATCTTACATATCTCTGCATATGTTTAACCTTAAACTAATTTTAAATTATAATAAAAAACTATTTGATAAATTTGAAAAATACCTTTATCCTTTTATTTAAATTTTAAAGTTACTCATCTTTTATGTTTTATCTTATAGATTTATTAGAAATCATATTTTATTGTGTGTTCTTATCTGTGAGGGACAACTTCTTATTTAAGAACTTGTCAGGAATTGATAAGAGCTTCATGTAATCACTAGACAATAACTATTGAGGCAAATATATTGCTAATTAATGTCTCCGGTTAACTTTTTTCTTTCCATTTGATATTTTGTATTTTATCTTTTTAGTTTTTACATTATAGTAAATACATTCATGCAAATTAATTAAAAAATTATGAGAATTATAAAATAAAGGAATGTTAACAATAAGAAAACAAAGGTCTGCCAGACTTAGAGAAGAAACGGAGGAAGTAACTCAATTATTTTTGTGCTTAATATTTGCATTCTTCACATCTTTATAAAGAGTCATTCTTTCTATACTTCCATATTGACTTCCTGCACGTCTATAATTTTAACATATTCTCATTTTAGTCTTGAAAAAAGACAAAAATAACCTTTATTATGGTAATTGGGATTTTTTTGTTTCACTTTGCGGGTTACACAAACTGAAATACAATTAAAAAATAAATACATTGCAGATTGTACAACCCGCAATTACATATTTTGCACCTTTCACATTGCAGGTTGTACAACTCGTAATATAAAACTTTTTTTAAATACATTACGGGTTGTACAACCTGCAATACAATTTTTTTTAAATACATTGCGGGTCGTATAACCCGCAATGTATTCAAAAACAATTTTTGTAATATTTTTCTAATTATATCTTGTAAAAAAAACTTGTGTTGTTGCCCAGGATGGAAGTGGACACCTTTTAAATATAAGACTAGCATGATAACCAACCTGCGGTTGTACAATCCGCAAAGTGAAAAAAAATGAATGACATTTACCATAAATGAAGGTTATTTTCGTCTTTTTCTCAAAACTAAAATAATAATATGTTAAAATTATGGAGGTCCAGGAAGAACCAATCCTTTATAAATCAATTTTAATAAATTAAAAATTTGACTGAGTAAAATAAGACAATTGCTTTTTGCACCGTGTCATCTTTAAACCTGCATCGTAAGAAAGGAAGAAAATTAACTAAAATGTCCTCTTATGTTTATAATTTAATATGTTTCTGGATTTTGTAATTCCAAACCTATTTTGAAAATATTATTTTCAGAATGTAATACATTGTCCAGAATATATATTTGGAATGATAAATTTTACATTTTGGAAAGCAAAATATATATTTTGGAAATCCTATTTTGAAGTCAAATTACTCATTTCAAAATATGGTTTATAATTTATAAATTCTGTCATTTTAAACTTTTTCAAAATGTAAAATTTATTTTCTAAAAAATGTATTCCAGAAAACATATTCTAAAAAAGTATATCCTACAAAATTTATTCTGTAATATAACATTTATATTCTGACAAGAATATTCCAAAAATAAATTCTAGAATCTTCGTTTGAAATAAAAATTTCAAAAACATTTATAAAATTAATGAGGTATGGATTCAAATTGATATAGTGCAGCAGCCATTGTCCTAAAGCAAAATGACAAAGAGAGTTTCCGAAATTAAATTAAGTTTGGGTGAGAAGGACAAAAAACATAAAAATTGACAGAGACAAAAAACTATTTGTGTATAAATGGTTTAGTGACAGTGAGCAAGGTAATAATTGTTGTCTGAATACTGTTATAGGCCTAGCACTATTTTATTACCTAGTGGTTGTATTATAAAGTCTACAAAATGATTTATTACGGAGAACTTGAAAATTTTATATTAACATTAGCCTACTAATTTTATCTTTAGAAGAAAACAACTATTACACGTAAGCGCCCTCGTCATACACCGCTATGTAATCATATTCAATTCTTCCACCCATCTAGAATCTTCCTCATGTTGTAAGCTTAACAACAAAAAATTGTAACACCTCCATAGTTTTGTTTAAATTTAAACGACTAGGAAGTGGATTTCGGTTGTGGTAGATCATCTAACACAATTCAAGTTTTTTAGTTCCAATGAGTACAATGTAAATGAGTCTAAAGTCACGCACAATATTATACCGTAACACTGTAACGTGTACCATAATAAAAGTAGTATTTTCAACGACTTATGCCGATGAACAATTATTATTCTAGAACCCATTTTCGAATGTTGACAATAATAATATTACAGTGCACCACTGCGCCGAGTTGTTGGAAAGAATGGAACAACTGAATAAAAGAGAATATAAAATTAAATCACGAGATGATCAATTAAAGAGTTTGTGTAATAATATACTCACTTTAATGACCAATCATGATTCTAGTTTTAGTCGTTCGCATTTAGAATCTTTAGCTAGTGCTATGAGGATCGTGTTGGTGCCGGAAGGGAAGGCTCTTGAGCTTTTTTCAGCAAAGCTTGTTTCTTCAGTCGATGATGTCGTGCATGTTGACGGTGCTGCTGACTTCTTGCCATGTACGACGGGGGAATGCAGCGGAGGCAGAGATTCCTAAGATGTTTGGGGTTTTTATTGGATTGAAACAGTGTAGGACAGAATGCAAAGCGAAATCGGAGCAAAATCGGAAGGAGATCAAATGCAAACACGAGTACAAACACAATCATCACAAGAACTAGATGAGTATGACTTTATTAGAGAAAACGTTTTTATCAACACCATTGGCATATTGGAAGTGCAAAGTGAGAAAAATATTCGACATTTTTACAAAAGTTGTTTTCTAAGACTTCCTTCGCAGGAGAGTCACCTAATAAGATCACTTTAGGAGGGAATATTGAAAATAAAATTGATTTTCTGTTCTACAATATTCTAGACTTTTTTATAATTAATAAGATACTTGGGAGAAGCCTTTAATATTTTAGAGATGTCTAATATTAATAGGATAGTTAGGAGAAGTCGTTATAAATTTTAAATGATTTAGGAATCTAAAATATTTACATGAATATTATAAATAAAGTTAGTCATTTATTATTTGTATCAAACTTTCTTGAAAAGCAAAAGTTCTTTAAAGTTTTTTTCTTTGTCTTAAATCATTTTCTTTTATTTTTTTTGAAGTTATTATAACTTTTTTGGTTGCATTATTTCACTTTGATTCAGTCGTGAACCAGTAGAGTTTTTTTTTTTTTTTTTGGTGTTCCTTTATATTTTACAAACATAACTTGAAAACAACGTGTTCAATTAAGAATTAGAAGATGAGCACAGGAAAAGTGGTGTGTGTGACTGGTGCTTGTGGTTTCATTGCTTCATGGATCATCAAATTCCTTCTCCAACGTGGATATACAGTTAGAGCCACTGTTCGTGACCCATGTAACTTCTCTTTCACCTTGGATTAACCATGTATACTAATTCTTGTCATTTTAATTGTTTGACTTATTTGATTTTGTTATTTCTATCACTCTTTTCAGAATTTGAGACGAATTATGGAGTATATGAATAATCTTGTTATTGGATGTCTTTTTTTTTTTTATCTTTTAGGATCATTAGTTTGGAACCAGTTACGACAAATTTTTATGTTTATTGTTCTGTGCAGCGAATCGTGAAAAGGTTGATCACTTGCTGATGCTTGATGGAGCAAAGGAGAGGTTACATCTCTTCAAGGCAGATCTCCTTGAAGAAGGATCCTTTGACCCTGCTTTTGAGGGTTGTGATGGTGTCTTTCACACTGCTTCACCGGTTTTTCTCAATGCCACCGACCCACAGGTTCACTTTTCATCAGATGATTTACCAAATTCAGATAAAGACTGAAATTTTGCTGCTAGTGCTGTTCTTTCACAAAAGAATTGATTAGGGACAATCTATCTGATTAGTTCGGTGATGATTCAGTTTGAAATGATGTTTTTGTTTTTGTTTATTTCAGAAGCAGTTAATTGATCCAGCACTTAAAGGAACTCTTAACGTTGTTAAATCATGTGCAAAAGCGACTTCTGTGAAACGAGTTGTTTTAACGTCTTCTGTTGCTTCGGTTTTTCACAATGGAAAACCTCGTACTCCTGAGGTTGTAGTTGATGAGACTTGGTTCTCTGATCCAAACATCTTAAGGGAAAATGGGGTGCGTGCCATTCTTCTTTCTTATGAACAATTGCTACTTGTTTTTCTGCTACTCATTTCTTATTTCTGTTTGTTAAACATTTCAGCAATGGTATGCATTAGGAAAGACTTTGGCCGAGGATGCTGCCAGAAAATTTTTGAACGAGCAAAACATTAAGTTGATTGTTATGATCCCAGCAGTGACCATAGGGCCTCTCTTACAACCAGATCTCAACACAAGTTCTGCTCAACTTTTAAACCTGGTCAATGGTAATATTTATCTACTGCAAGCGTTTTAATTCTGTCAAAACCAAACATTTTTCTCAAAATAACTGCATTGTGTTGGATAAATCTAAGAGAAAAATACTATGAAGATTAAATAATAGAGAAAAATACTATGAAGATTAAATAATAATAAAATTGAGTCAAATCTATATAAAAAATTAGGCAAATCAAGATCTTAACCTTTTAATTTTTAATTAATGTGAAATTTAGACTAGTATTTGTATTTCTAAAAAATTGTTAGTGTAAGTTATATAATAATTCTTTCACTTGGTTTATGAAGGTTCACAAACTTTTCCAAATTTCAGTTTTGGATGGGTCAATGTGAAAGATGTTGCAAATGCTCATATTCAAGGATATGAGAATAATTCAGCTAGTGGAAGATATTGTCTGGTTGAAAGAGTCGAACACTGTTCAGAAATTACTAAGATTTTATGTTATATGTATCCAACTTTGCAAATTCCAGACATGTAAGTTTAATTATGAGACTTTAAACTTAATTTACCACTGCAAAATTTTAACTTAATGTAGTTAATCTTATGAGTTAGTTTTTTTTCTTTTAAAATTCTTGACACTTAATTTGTGAGATAAGTTTTTGTTGTGATTCTTGAAATAACATGTTCCTCACTTTCTTGACAATGGTACCAGGTGCGAAGATGATGAGCCATTTATGCCAACATTTCAGGTTTCCAAAGAAAAGACAAAGAGTTTGGGAATTAAATTTATTTCCTTGGAAGAAAGTCTGAAGGAGGCAGTTGAAAGTTTAAAAGAGAAGAAGTTTGTTGATTTCTAGTTCTTGATATCTGCTTCAAGAATAAGTGTTGATAATCATAAATTGGTCAAGTTTATACAAAATAAGGCCTGAATTGTATTAAAACATGCAAATTGAATTTGATTTTTAGGGTGTGTTTGAATTGGAGAGTGAATTTGAGATAGTAGATTTGAAATGAAAGTTTGTATAAAGTTTAGTTATTTGGATTAAGAAAAAGATGGTAAGATTTAAGTGGAAAGTTGATGTAACTTTGTGAATAATGTGATAGATATAATAAAATTTTAATATATAAAATTATAAATATATTCTTATAATTAAAAATAAAATATAATTTATTTATTTAATATAATTAATAATATTTTTAAAATATATATCTTTTGTTATTTGTTATTTTAAAATAATTATTTTTTATATTTCATTTGTAATTAAATTAATCTTTTATTTAAAAAATAAATTTTTCTCGCAAATATCTGTTTCGAGGGAGGAAAGTTTTGAGAGCAAATTTTCTTTTATTTTTCATAGAATCAAGTTTCGATTTTCATACTTTCTTCACCTTTCTTCGCTTCAAAAGTTTTCATAAACGTAATCTTAGTTATGTCTCTGCTTTGCTTATAGATTGTGTTTTGATTTAATGATTCACAATTAAACTTGAAAATGAATTGAAACCAAACTAAATAATAACTTTTCTTCTCACATCTTACGTATCTCTGCATATCTTTAACCTTAAACTAATTTTAAATTATAATAAAAAAACTATTTGATAAATTTGAAAAATGTCTTTATCCTTTTATTTAAATTTTAAAGGTACCCATCTTTTATATTTTATTTTATAGTTTACCTAGAAATCATATTTTATTGTGTATTCTTAACTGTGTGGGACAACTTCTGATTTAAAAACTTGTCAGGAATTGATAACAGCTTCATGTAATCACTAGACAATATTGAGCCAAATATATGTATTATATTTTATTAGTTTATACATTATAGTAAATAAATACATGCAAATTAATTAAAAAATTATGAAAATTATAAAATAAAGGAATGTTAATAATTAGAAAACAAAAGTATGTGTGACATAGGTTTTGTTTGGTTAGAAGAGTGAATTTAAGAGAATGTGGTAAGATTTGAAGGGATTTAAAAGGAATGTTTATGAATGTTTGAGAATGATTTGATAAATGTTATAGATTTTTTATTTTTTTAATTGATATATTTATAAAACTACTAATTGACCCTTGTAAAAAAGGGTATTTCGTAATTTTCAACTTATTTACAATGAGTGTTTTGTGATTTTTAATTTCATCAAATCTTATCACATAAACAAAGATTTCATCTTGTAAATCATTTCCAATCCATCTTTCCAAATTAATGCAATCAAACATACTTTATCTACAATAATCTATCTTCTTAGAATAATATATCCACACAAATTGATTTAACCAAAAACAATGTTAAAGAAGAAACTGAGGAAGTAACTCAATTATTTTTGTGCTTAATATTTCCATTCTATCTAAATCTTTATAAATCAATTTTAATAAATTAAAAATTTGACTGGACAAAATAACGCAATTGCTTTTTGCACCGTATCATCTTTAAACCTGCATCGTAAGAAAGGAAGAAAACTAACTAAAATATCCTCTTATCTTAATAATTTAATATGTTTCTGAATTTTGCAATTCCAAACCTATTTTGAAAGTATTCTTTTCAGAATGTAATACATTTTCCAGAATATATTTTTGGAAAGATAAATTTTACATTTTGGAAAGCAAAATATATATTTTGGAAATCCTATTTTGAAGTCAAATTACTCATTTCAAAACATGGTTTATAATTTATAAATTCTGTCTTTTAGACTTTTTCAAAATGTAAAATTTATTTTCTAAAAAATGTATTCCAGAAAACATATTCTAAAAAAACATATCCTACAAAACTTATTCTGTAATATAAAATTTATATTCTAACAAGAATATTCCAAAAATAAATTCTAGAATCTTCGTTTGAAATAAAAATTTTAAAAGCATTTATGAAATTAATGAGGTATGGATTCAAATTGATATAGTGCAGCAGCCATTGTCCTGAAGCAAAATGACAAAGAGCCTTAAGTTTGGGTGAGAAGGACAAAAAAAAAAGAAAAATTGACAGAGACAAAAACTATTTGTATATAAATGTTTTAATGATAGTGAGCAAGGTAATAATTGTTGTCTGAATACCGTTATAGGTCTCGCTCTATTTTATTACCTAATTGTGGTATTATAAAGTCAAAAAAATGATTTATTATGCAGCACTTGCAAATTTTATATTAACATTGCCCTACTAATTTTATCTTTAGAACAAAAACAACTATTACATGTAAGCGCACTCGTCACACACCGTTATGTAGTCATATTCAATTCTTCCACCCATCTAGAATCTAACATCAAAATTTGGTAACACCTTCATGTTCTTGTTCAAATTTAAATTTTATATTTAAAATTAAATTTTATATCATATCAAATTGAAATCTACATGTTTTTATTTGAATGAGACGATAAAGAGTGAGAGAATAGTAAATAATGAAAAAAAAATTGTTTAAATTTGAGAAAAGAGAATAACAAACAAAAAATTTAATAAATAAGTTGTTAGTTTGTTTAGTTATCACTGCAAGTCTATGATTCTATATCTCATAGTTATTATTCTTTTAAATAATTAATACATATTTACTTTTTAATAAATATAAAAAGCGGTAAGTATCTAATTCTGAGTTTAAATTCTACTTAATTAAAAAATAAAATATTTAGCAACATATCATAATCTATAAATCATTATTTTAAAATTTTAGATTAAAAATAATGTAAATTTTTTATATAAATTTAACTCAATTATCCTTGTATATTTGATTTACCCTTTTTGACAATTTCTATGTTTGACATCTTCCTCCTCGTTTTAAATAAATAATATTCACTACTCTTATATTTGTATTAAAAAAATTTGAAGAAATCTATATATAATGAGATTGGAAGTTATGATCATCATCGTCATCACCACAGTGAGTTGAAGTTGAAGGAAGCATGAGTAGTGAAGGGAAGTTGGTGTGTGTGACAGGTGCTGCAGGTTACATTGCTTCATGGATTGTGAAGTTCCTTCTTCAACGTGGTTACACGGTCAGGGCCACTGTTCGCAACCCAAGTCAGTATCTTCTTTCTCCTATTTCTCCTTCTCTCGATTCATTCAGTTTTGTTTTTATTGAATAAATCCGAAGGAACAAAATCGAAAAGATTTTACATTAAAATTTAGATAAGAAAATGAGATCATCTTTATTAAGACATTGAGTATGTGGGTGTTATTTCTTATTTCTTGTTTAACTTTCTCATTTTTACTCAATTTAAAACTTAGACTCATATTTAGATAATAATACTTCTTTTTCCATATAATTTTTCTCTAGAAGTCAAAACCAAGATATTGATAATCACTGATTTCTTTATATGGGTTTGCAGATGATCACAAAAAGGTAGAACATTTGCTGAAACTTGAAGGTGCAGAGGAGAGACTGCACCTCTTAAAGGCTGATCTTTTGAGTGAAAATTCCTTTGACTCTATTGTTGAGGGCTGTGATGGAGTCTTTCACACTGCTTCTCCCTTTTTCATCAACGTCAAAGACCCACAGGTTTACTATTTTCTTACACTTTTGTTCATAAATGAATGTGGTCTTATTTCATCATGTTAAAGTTTTTTCTTTAATTTAATTAACTTTTTTTTTTCTGAATTTCAGGCTGAACTGCTTGATCCTGCAGTGAAAGGAACACTTAATGTTCTTAAATCATGTGCAAAATCATCATCTGTGAAACGAGTTGTTTTAACTTCTTCTGTGGCTGCTGTTGCATACAATGAAAGGCCTAAAAGTCCCGAAGTTGTAGTTGATGAAACATGGTTTTCAAATCCAGATTATTGTAGGGAATTAAAGGTATGTGTTATGTTCTTATTCAAAAGTTTGAATCCAATAATACAATATAAAGTAATCAATGTAGTGTGTTAGAAATGTGGTTAAATCAATTGTCACATCTAGTCACAATAGAATCATATACTTCATCAAAGTAGAAAGAATTTTGTCTTAAATAACTTTTAATATAGTAATAAATGCTTGATCCAACATTAATTTTATTGCTATTTGTGTTATCAGTTGTGGTATTTACTTTCAAAGACTCTGGCTGAGGATGCTGCCTGGAAATTTTCCAAAGAGAACAACCTTGACTTAGTTTCTGTTAACCCAGCAATGGTTGTAGGGCCACTGTTGCAAGCAGAGCTGAACACTAGTGCTGCTGCAATTTTAAACCTAATAAATGGTAATTTTGGTTCATTCATTCAGTGATGTTATGCTGCAAATTCTACTATCAGTTCCCATGTGCACAAAATTTATTTCAAGAGAAATTGAAAGTGGAAACAAAATAATCATTTGCATAAAATATATTGTCGTGTTGTTTAAACATAAATTGGAATTGATTGATGCAGGTTCAGAAACTTTTCCAAATGACACTTATGGATGGATCAATGTGAAGGATGTTGCAAATGCACACATTCAGGCTTATGAGATTGCTTCAGCTAGTGGAAGATATTGTTTAGTTGAGAGAGTGGCACACTACTCTGAACTTGCCAAAATTTTACATGATCAATACCCAACATATAAAGTTCCAGAAAAGTAAGTTTCTGTAATTCCTCAAGTGCTTGTAATTATTATATACAACTTGATTCAGTGCTGAAAATGAGAAGATTGAAACATTGTGCAGGTCTGCAGACGATAAGCCGTATGTACCAACATTTCAGGTTTCGAAAGAAAAGGCAAAAACATTGGGAATTGAATTTATTCCCTTAGAAGTGAGTCTTAAAGAGACTGTGGAAAGTTTGAAAGAGAAGAACTTCACCAACTTTTAATCTCTCAATAAACGAGTGAACTTTCATAATTTCAATTGTGTTTAGTTAATGCTTCTGGTTTTAAATTTCAATTGTTGTTCTGAATGTAACAGTTTAATGTCATCGCTTGTTGCTTTTATTTTGATTTTTACACATGAATGTGACAGAACAAGACTACTTGGTTTTATTTCGATTTGCATAATCTACTATTTTACCATAACATAATCCTGTCGTGTTTTGTTTTGTTTACAGTATTATGAAGTAAAGTAAAATTTATAAATTTGTTTTTAATTCAATATGACACTCCTATAAAATGATATAAAAACAATTTCATTTGATAGAACGTAATTGGACAATTAATTTTGTATGAAAATGGTGAAATCCCTAATACTCCTATTTTCATTCAATAACAAGAATATAAAGAATTAAGTGGAAATAATTTATAGAAGATGTAATTTTACATTAAAAGACTAAAAAAACTAATATAAAAATAAATAATTTATATAGTATTATTTTTCTCAAAAGTTGGCAATGGTCCTAAATAATTTATAGTGTAAAGGAATGCGGACTCAAAGATTTTTTAGTTTAGAATTTTTTTAAAAATTATATAGTTTTATTTTATTTATTTCAGTAAATATTTTGTTTTTTCCACTAAAAATACAATATAATGGGTTTGGCGGCAAAAGCACTAAACTTATGCAATTTTTTTTTCCATTTACTAAACTGATGAACAAAAACTTTTAAACCAAAATCGTGGTCACTTATAACGATTTTGGATATGACGATTTTAGTGCGAGGATCATAATATAAAAAAACAGATATAAATTTTAAATTTAAGAGAGTTTTTTCTTTTAATTTTTTTACTGCAAAGGATGTTAATAATTTAACGAGAGTAAAATAGAATTTATAAGCATTAAATAAATAATTTCTAAACATAAATATAAATGTCAAATTTCCGGTTTCATCGCTTCGTGGATCGTCAAATTTCTTCTCCAACGCGGTTACACTGTCAGAGCCTCCGTTCGCAACCCTAGTCAGTTTCATCCATGCCTAATTCCTAATACCTGTCTCTAAAATTCAGTAATAGTTCATAGGAATGAATGTGTGTGGTGTGATGTGATATGCAGGTAATCGGAATAAGGTGTTGCACTTGCTTAACCTCGAGGGCGCGAAAGAGCGGTTGCATCTGTTTAAGGCGGATCTGTTGGAAGAAGGCTCGTTCGACTCCGTTGTGGAAGGCTGCGACGGCGTTTTCCACACCGCTTCACCTGTCCGATTCGTAGTGAAAGATCCACAGGTTGCAAATGATTATTATGGTTAGATTTTCTTACAGTATCATCTAATTATCTTGTATTAGATAACGAGAAAAGACATGTCATCTAATTATCTTATATTAAAATAATATATCAAAGATATGCTTTATATATTGTTATAAATATAATAAAAAATGTATGTTTTATTTAATATATTCAAATTAAAATTAATATAAATATAACATTTTAATTTGTTAAGTAAATATTGTAATAAAAAAAGGTGAATACAAGTATTGTTGCATCTATATTTTGGCTGATTATAATAAAAAGAAAAAAATAAGAATCATATTCAATTATGTTGTGTATTAAAAAAATCACCTATTATCTTAGTAATAATAGTAATAATAAAGAATTGGGATAACTATATTGAATGATATAAGAATCATTCTTGAACGAAACTATTTTTAGGATTCAATAAGAATACTTTGGAGATTTTTCTATTTTATCTTTTGAACTGTCTTTCTATCTTTATTTTAAATTGAATTTCAATATTTGCTTAAAAAGTTATTAATTAACATTGTATCGCAATAATCGTTGTTTATCATGAATCTAAAATAAAATATATATGTTTAAATTAATTATTTATTATAAATTTTAATATAATTTATCTTTTAACCCTTTTTTATATTTATTCTAAATTGAATTTCAATATTTTAAAAAAAAATTATCAACAGTCAAAAATAACATTGTATCAAATTCATAAAGTTAAAATTTATGTCTAAATTAATGATTTATTATAATTTTTAATATAATATAACCAAAGTATTTATTTATTGTAAACTTAATTTATATGTCCACTATTATTGTTTATTATGAAATTTAATATATTATAATTTATATATTCGAAATATCTATTTCTTAAAATTTTAAAGTTTTATGAATAAACACCTATCATGTCTAAACTACTAGGTTTATGGAATTTTAATGAAGAGAATTAATGCATAGCTGAGGATAAGGTGTTCCCTCTCTGCACAAAACCAATAACAAGGACATTAGTGACATAATAGCATCTCGAACTGTATTACTTACTGGTTCCTTGACTTAAAGAAACTGTGTTAGTTAATGATTATTTGACTTGACGAACCAAAATCTTGAAATTTTTCGCCTGAGAGATAATGTGGCAGGAGGTGTTAAAGATAAGCATTTTGTATAAGAGATGAATGTTTCACATTAAGAATTTATTATTCAGTATCAAGCACCATTAAAAAAATATACAATTTTAAGTTACTTCAAATTCGTTGAAGTTTCTTTCAGCGGAATAAAATTGGGCGGCACAGTGGAAATTACAAACACATTTTATGTGTGAAGCTATGTATGAAGCAACTCATGAGTTGCTTCCATCAGAAATACTCCAAGATCCCTAATTTCTGTGTCTACATGTTTGCAAAGGTCAATGCACTGTTGAAATTCTATTTCAGAATACATTTATCAAAAAAATTCTTTTTCTTGCTCTTGTTATTTAAGATATATATGGTTGATAGATAACTTGAATCACTAAGCTGGATTTTTTTTTTTTGAGATGCTGTAAGTTTTTTTAAAATGTTTGTAGTATTGATTGGAAATGACCTTTCTGCTGACTTTCTAAATGGATCATTGGCTGTTTTGTTTGTTTGAGAGAAAAAAAAATAACTTCAAAAAACTGCCTGTTTGTCCCCTGCTAACTTACTTTTGTTTTCCTTGTTTCAGGCTGACTTGATTGATCCAGCTCTGTTGGGAACTCTTAATGTTCTCAAATCATGTGCAAAATCACCATCTGTGAAACGGGTTGTCTTCACCTCTTCTACAGCTGCAGTGGTATATAATGAAAAACCTAAAACTCCTGAAGTAATAGCTGATGAGACATGGTTTTCAAATCCAGATGTCTGTAGGGAATTAAAGGTTTGTAATATTTTTTGCTAATGTTTATTTAGGAGGAATGTGTCTTTGAAGTGGTTTGTTCAAAGCTGGGAATTGAACGACATGATCTTTTTATCTAAAACAACATTTGGATGGGGGATATTTACACTCCATACGTTTATGAGAAGTATTTTAACGATAGAGGAAGACATTAGTTTTCCGAAGAGAGTAAAAATCACTTTCCAATAATACTGAAGTGTGTGTCGTTCCTAAATGTTAGAATAACATTGCCTGAAACAGTCTTGCATTTCTATATTAACTTACATCTCATCTTATCTGCCCCTTTTCTTTTAACCTAAAACCATGCATCCTTATGATTGTTGAAAATTGTTTCTTTTGCCACTGCTAACCGTTCTAAAGCTGTAAAATCAGTAGAAGAAAATAATGATTAATACCCACGATAGCAATGACAACAGCTATAATTAAGTGACGAAAGGATAAAAGGAGGGATTTAGAAAGCGTAAAGGTGATAGGAATTCAAGGTGAGTTTGAAGTTTCACATTGTGTAAAAATAGTAAGATGGACAATATATAAGTAGAACACATAAATTTATTGTCTTTAAGATTTTGAGTTGGAAATCTTAATCTCCTTTTAATGAACCTAACATCTTTCCCTTTTGTAGTCACTAATAGATCAAGTGAAGTCAACTGAGTCTTTAAGGTATACCTTTCAATTTGTTCTGTTTTAGTAGGAGAAAATTCTTATTGGGTAATACATAAATCATTTGGCATGTTAGAGGGTCTGAGCACAGATCATGTATCACACGTTAAATGAGTTTTTGTTGGCATGTGTATTTAATTTTTGTAGGATTTAGTATTTAGGAGCAACACCAACCTTTTACGTAGAAGATGTCTACTAAGTCTATTAAGGGTCTATCTATATAGATGTTCTGCACAACCTAAGTGTTGGACAAAATTATCAACATCTCCGAAGATATTTTGGTTTCTGACCATCTATTTGTTAGTGACATCCTCCTGTTCGTAAAACTGGATGCTGATTCCTTTGTTTCTTTAGATTTGCATCGTTGCCAAGATCTCAAATCCTTCAATGGCATCGAGGAGTCCTTCCCGGTGCCAATCTCTGGGTCCATTCTTTTTAAGAGTCTATCATTAGAAGGACAAGTGATTTGGCTATGCGGAAGGAGATTTCTTTTCTTTAGGTGGTACTATTTTCTACTTCAATCAAATTGCATTAATCAATTAAAACATATATCAAAAGAAAACAAGTAAATAATGTTTTGATACCATGTCATGAACTAGGATGAAAAATTTATGTTTTCTTTTTATCAGCAAAATGAAAAATTCATGAATGGTTTATATTTAAGTCTCTAACAGCGGAAAAAAGTGGAAAAAGAGTACAAGTTTAAGTAATAAAGTTTCCTCCCAAAGATACAAGTATTACCAACTCGGTTAGTTGGTTTAGTTTGTTTAACTTCATCATTAGTTAGTTTTCAAGATTGATTCATTAGTCAGTTACTAGTACAGGTTTAATTAGTAAGTAATGTGACGCTAGTGCTCATGGGATTGGGTAACGAATTTTTATCACTCAATTTCATTTTCTTCTCGTCATTGTCTCCTTCCTACTATGTTTCCCTATGAGGTAAATATGCATTAAAAGGGAGAAACAGACAGTTAAGTAATAAATTGCCTCCCATTGAACCTTGGCTAAATGCTACGTCATATAATGCCCTGACATCTACGGTCCTCAACCCAAACCACGGCTGTTGTTCATGACTCAACTTTGACATCACCACTACCAATGCCTGTGCTACTGTAGTGGAGATGGGCCATAAAGCTTTTTAGACTGTTTCAAGTTTCAACATTATTCAGCAACTGTTTAGTGATGTCGATCTTGTATTTTGTAGACAATCGCTATTGAGTTGTAAGTCAATCTCTAATATATTTGTTCCAACATGCTGTAATAATGTCTTATATAGTATGTTACCGTGCTTGCTAATTTTCTTGCCATTTCTTATTGTGTCTTCAGATGTGGTACCATCTTTCAAAGACTTTGGCTGAGGAGGCTGCGTGGAAATTTGTAAATGAAAACAACATCGACATGATTACTATTAACCCAGGAATGGTGTCAGGACCTTTCTTACAGCCAGAGATTAATGAAAGCGTTGAGTATATTTTAAACGTACTAAATGGTAATTTGTATGTATTCGCAAGTTATGCTGTATGAAAATTTTGCTATCTTCTTTTCCTGCATCTATATATTTGTGATCATGTATAACATATTATCTGCAATAGCTCAGTCAAACAGTTAGATTGTGTGATGAAAGTGTTTGTTATAACTGTCTTAATGGTTTTCCTTAAACTGTTTTTCTGTTATTCCTTAATTTAGGATCTATATATAGATCCTGTTTTGAATATGGATGATACACTCACAGTAGTAGATTATGTGTATAGAAATTTTCAATGTTAATAAAAATATTTTATTTTAATCTTGTTCCCCTATATTTTTACTTTGTTATTGTTTTACTTTGTTGTTGTTGAGAACTCAACTGGATTACTTGTGTTCCGAGTGAACTGGTTTTGCAAAACAAGCACTAACTAACTTATTTAGTGCAGGTAAACCAATTCCAAATAAAGCTTTTGGATGGGTCGACGTGAAAGATGTTGCTAACGCTCATATTCTGGCATATGAGATGGCTTCAGCTAGTGGAAGATACTGTTTGGTTGAGAGAGTGATACACTCATCTGAACTTGCAAGGATTTTACGTGATCTGTACCCCGCGTTACAAATTCCAGATAAGTAAGCTTAATTATATATAACATGAATTGGGCCCGTTTATTGAAACTCTCTTTACAATGCTTTACTGGCTTGTTTGAAAACTCTAATCAAGCTGCAAATGGAAAGATTCTGCATTGATATTAGCTTTCAGTTTGGATAAAGTTTTATCTATAAAAATAATGTGATAAAATTAATCAAACTTCTCTTATAGTTAAAATTAATTTGTGCACTTTAACTTTTTTAAAAATATAATTTTCCGTAAATTAAGGTATATAGCTTTAGTCCCTTAATAGTAAACATTTTCACTTCCGGAAATCTTAAGCATTGTTATCAGGTGTGAGGTGGATGAGCCGTATGCGCAAACATACCAGATTTCCAAAGAAAAGGCAAAGAGCTTGGGAATAATAGAGCTTACTCCTTTGGAAGTGAGTGTGAGGGAGACTGTGGAAAGCCTAGATGAATAAATGTTGAAGATTCGAACCGCCTCTATTTGTGATTGTAATAAACTTCACAGTATATTAAACGACAATCTAAATTATTGGTTTTCCAAAAATGAGGTAAGTTAGGAGAAATAGAAAACAAATCTTATCCTAGAGAGGTATACAAAATTGATACGCAAGATATGTAATAAATACGGTTATGAATTTATCAAAACTAATAAAATTTAATTATCATTTTATTAATAAATCAGAAACATATTTTTAATTTTCATTAAATTTTAAAACAAACTCAAATACTTTTTAATTAGTTATAGAAAATAATGAATTCTTAAAACAAATATTTTGTGTTTTATTAGAACTATAGAAGCAAATCAAAGTTAGGTCAACAATGGTCCACCATGGACTCGAGGTGAGCTAAGTCTAAAAAATAATTTTGATTGAAGTCGAATTCGATTCACGAACTGGTGATAAAGAATATAATTTTTTTTAATGTAACAGAAAAGTAAAACCGGTGGTGTTGAAGGCGTAACAATAATGAGTAGACCATATATATATATATATAAGTAGAGTGAGTTAGCTTCAAGAATAATATTATATTATGATGGAAAGCTAATAAAAAATGAAGGGAAGTGAGAGAGTCGGTTAGTGGCGAAGGAGATGGCAGGGAAGGTAGTGTGCGTGACCGGTGCTTCTGGTTTCATCGCCTCATGGATCGTCAAATTCCTTCTTCAACGCGGTTACACAGTCAGAGCCACCGTTCGCGACCCAGGTCAGTTCCGTCAATTCCTAATCCCTAATTGGTTATTGGTATTATGAATATGAATGAATGTGAATGGTATGGTTATGTAGGTAATCCGAAAAAGGTGTCGCACTTGGTTAACCTTGATGGAGCAAAAGAGAGGCTGCATCTGTTTAAAGCTGACTTGTTGGAAGAAGGTTCGTTCGACTCCGCCGTGGAAGGTTGCCACGCTGTTTTTCATACTGCTTCACCCGTCCGTTTCGTAGTCAACCACCCGCAGGTACTCGTACTGTTCTATAAAGAATTCAATACTTATTAGGTTTCTAAAACATTTCAACAAAAATTTCAATTATTATTATTATTATTCTTGTTTGTTTGTTTGTTATTATTATTATTATTTTTAGTAGGATTAGTATTAGTATTAGTTTGCATTTTCACATCGTGAATGCATTTGCCAAATTATGTGAGCTTCATGAAAGCTACACTGTAAAATTTAAGCTCCATGCCTTGGCCTTTGGTTTGTTCCGGTTATTGTTGATATATATGGTTGATAGATAATGTGATTAACTAAGTTGGAATTTTTTTCCTCTTTGACAATTTTTAAAGAAGTCTGTAATCCAGATTGGAAATTGCCTTTTCGTTGACCTTTGTTTTCCCTGTGTCAGGCTGAATTGATTGATCCAGCAGTGAAGGGAACTCTTAATGTTCTCAAATCGTGTGCAAAATCGTCATCTGTGAAGCGGGTTGTCTTAACTTCTTCTATTTCTGCAGTTGCATTTAATAGAAGACCAAAAACTCCTGAAACAGTGGTTGATGAGGCTTGGTTTTCGGATCCAGATTTCTGTAGGGAATCAGAGGTTTGTGCTATTTTGCTAAAATTTAGTAGAAATGAAATCCTGCAGCCCATGAAGTGGAATATATAATTTTGATGTAGTTTGTCCTAAGTTGGGAACTGAATGGCATTTTTTTTAAACAAATTTTTTATATCTTACCACTGCATGTGAATAACGTAAGTTATTACTCTGTATTAAGGAAGTAGCATCTCAATTTACTTTGCAAATAGTCCGTACGTATTCGGAGTCTCTATTATACCCCGCCACTCTGGGATGTTTTGGTTTGACACCTTCGGTGTTTATTGTGGCATCATTCTTTTATAATCATATTACATAAGGAATTGATATCACTTTCAATCCAAAATTTTAAAACAATAGATTTTTGTTTTTTCTTTCTTATTATATGTTGTCAAACTTTCTCATTTTTAGTCTAAGTGTGAGACTAACATGTTGTCACTCTTCCTTTAGTTTATCTCTTTATCATGTTTCTCCATGAGACAAATATGCATAAAAAATGAGAAGCAGACAGTTACGAAATAAATTTCCTCCCAGTGAACCATGGCCAAATTTTAACTTGATAAAATTCCCTGATATTTACGGCCCTCACCACAACGACTGCTGCTGTTACTGACTCCACTTTAGCATTACCTGTACGAGTGCATGTGCTACTTTAGTGGAAGAGATGAGCCATTAAACTTCTTTTCAAATTTTAACATTATTCAACAACTGATTAGTGCTGTCAATGTTGTACTCAGTAGACAATAGTTATTAAGTTGTTAGTCAATCTCGAATATATTTCTTCCAATATTCTGTAGTAAATTGTCTTCTAGAGAGTATGTTACCATGCTTTCTTATTTTCTTGCCATTTCTTATTTTTGTCATCAGTTTTGGTACACGCTTTCAAAGACTTTGGCCGAGGATGCTGCCTGGAAATTTGTAAATGAAAACAACATTGACATGATTGTTATTAACCCAACAATGGTAGCTGGAACTCTCTTACAAGCAGAGATTAATGAAAGCGTTGAGCCAATTTTAAACCTAATAAATGGTAATTTATATTTACTCTTGAAGTTATGCTGTATGAAAAATCTATGATCTGCTTTTCCTGCATTTGGAATTCTGGCTTACATGTGTTCGAACTGAAATAGAAAAGAGGAAACATGAAATATGGAAAGGCAAATATTGTAAGAAAATGATGATATAATAACTACAATTCTTAGTTAAACTTTATGTTTAAGACATGAACCTTTCGCATTTAACTCATAAGAAGTTCATGACGCATATTCTCATACATCACTAATTATTAGCTCCGTATATGTTCTATCCTGATTAATTTCTACTGTTTAATGGTCTCTAAATAACAAGATTGACTGAATATTACCAAATATGTTCAATGCTTTTATTAGGTGTTTTGTGTTATTACATAAGATTAAGGTGCCTAATGATCATTGAACTGCTAACGCATTACTACTGCTGTAGTTTGGAGGCTCTCTAGTCAAGGTTTTGTAACCGTGGGGTTTGTGTGAGTTTGATACTGTTCAGTCAAACATGACTTGATTCTTGTCAAGGTTTCCTAAATATCGCAGCAGAAAACTTGGAGGTTAGGAACGAAGGCAGGGGATTTATTTTATTTTTTTTGTGGCGAGGAAGGGTTAGAACTATTGGGGACTTGCTCAACATTAGGATGCCTTAAGCTTAAAATAACTCACAAGTTCCTCTACTATAAGATAAATAAATCCACTTCGGAACCAGCGGTTGTCACACCCTACAAGAAGATAGATAAAAATCCTATTTCATTGATAATGCTTGAGTCAGGACTAGTTTAGTAAAACTTGCAATATGCTGAAGCCAATTACACTACATTGCAATAAAATAAGTGCGACTTCAGAACTAATTCCTTTGAAGGGAGTATTGTGCTTAAAGTTAATTATTAAATAGATTAATATTTTGATTCTCAAAAGATTGCTTAGTATCACTCTAGTTCTTCAAATTTCAATTTGAAAATTTGTTTCAGTTGAGAATGTTTATGCCCTAAGTTTTTATGAATTTAATTTTCAGAGAACTGAATTTTCTTGGGATAAATTTGAAGAATGATGTAGTCTATTGATATAAGTAATCATTTGAACTAATAAACCCTAACAAAATAAATCTTTGGACCGATATGTGTACTTGATCTTGTCCTCATTGAGTTGTTGATTTATCGTATTTATGGTGTTTAATATCAAAATTTGGTGAGAAAAGAGATAAATAAAAAGTTTGCTAAACACTAACTTATCACTGTAGAAAAATTTCGATATGTTTTCGTATTTATATTTAATAACAGTGTAAACGCGATACCATTACACTGTTTAGTGCTTCCACAAAAGATTTAACCTTGCAAAATGTTTTTATTTATTTTATAGGTGAGTAACTAATTGGAGAGAAAAATAAGTGCAAAAGACTGACAAGATTTTAAGTACTGTTCCAATCTTTTTGTGTTTCCAAGAAAGAAAATGGAAATGAAAATATTAAGACTAGTCTATGCGGATTAAGATGTGATGTTAATGTCTTTGGAGTGGTTTTCTTGCATTGGAGGCAAGAGTACTTTCTTTTGGAAGTTCTTTCCCCTCTACCCATTTGTCTTAATATGCAATCATTTTTTATTTAATGTCATTGTTTGGATTATAGTTATCAAAATCTTACAATTCACTGTTCGAGTCTTGATTTGATTCATTGTTTACTATTTACTGATACATATCCCAACACGAATCTTAATTGACTCTATATCTTAGAGATAGGATACATGAGTGAATCTTTGTAATTTGTATTACCGATACAGTTCAACAATTCATATGATTTTACTTTTTCATTAATTCTTATGAAAAAAAAATTAAAAAGTCGTGGGGCCTTAAATATTTCAGTGTAAAGGAATTTGAAACACCTGTGAATTTATCCTATTTGATTATTCCACATTGTTTTTCACTTACTAATGCATGTACTCAATTTGCAATTAATTGTTTCATTTCATTCTTCTAAAATAAAGACCTTATATATATATATATATATATATATATATATATATATATATATATATATAATATTTTTTGTTTGTATGAATTCTGTTTAAGTTTTTTTTTATCTATTTCTGCTTTAAACTGTTTACATCGTATCATTTGTATGATGATATATTTGAAGTAATTTTAATTATACTTGAATCTTACTGTTCTATACAAAATTATAACTCTCGATTCGAAAAGTAACTTGGGCGATTGAATCTAGAGTCGTAAATCTTAGTTTGCTAGCAGAATAATTACCTGTTAACTTTGGTTAAAATATTAATGGATTTGCCCTGTGCCTCAGACATATTCCAGATGAGATTTGACTTTTGCTTAATAAACTAGGGACCATTTATTTTAAAATTTAATATCTGTTAGAAAGTGTGTCACAGTGGGAGAAATGATTTAATATATTTGCCAAACAAACACTAACTCTTTAGCTTATTTAATGCAGGCAAACCATTTCCAAATAGATCTTTTGGGTGGGTTGATGTGAAAGATGTTGCCAACGCTCATGTTCTGGCTTATGAGATCGCTTCAGCCAGTGGAAGATACTGTTTGTGTGAGAGAGTCATACACTACTCTGAGCTAGCTAGGATTTTACGTGATTTGTACCCTACATTACAAATTCCAGATAAGTAAGTTTAATTTTTAATTCCAGATAAGTAAGTTTAATTTTATAAAACATGCATTGGAATCCCCTTATTAAACTCCTTTTCTAGAGATCTCTTGGCTTGTTTGAAAACTCAATTGAACTTGAAAACGAATTGATTCTGTACTGAAATTGATATAGGCTCAGTTTGAATATACCTCTTGACAAGTGTGAAAAATCGTCTTGTTTCCTTCTTTCTTTCCTTTCTTCGATCTTTCTTTTTCTGCACGCACTTAGCATTTAAATATTTAGCTTTTGGTTTTAATTATAACATTTGCACTTTCTCAAATCTCAACAATGTTTTCAGGTGTGAGGTAGATGAGCCGTATATGCCAACATACCAGATTTCCACTGATAAAGCAAAGAGGGACTTAGGAATAGAGTTTACTCCTTTGGAAGTGAGCGTCAGGGACACTGTAGAAAGCTTCAGAGAAAAGAAGCTTGTCAACTTTTAATCCCTGATCTTTCCTAGATGATAAACTCCGTGCTTGGGAAGGAATTATCACTGTGAAATATGGTTTATATTTAATCAAAACAGCTTAACATGTCTGAAAAAGGACTGGGTATAAAAGGATAAACTGCATGTCATATTTCAACTGTACAATTATAACATTTGGAACGTGGATGTACTTTGATTTATTCATTGAAGAGGTTAACGCACGCATGATAGGGAAAAAATATCAATTGTAGTATTACGAAAGTGGTAAAATATCAATTGTAGTATGACATGTATGGTCCTCTCACTGCTCTTCAGTATTCAGTACAGCGGTGAAAAAAAAAAGTGAAACCCTATCAAAACTGCACGTCTTCAAGAGAGCGATTATCCTTAGGAGAAATCTCGAAATTCTAGACCAACTCTTTCTCCACCTTCAATCCACTCGTCCAATAACACATGCTGTCCAAATAATAATATACATTTTATAAATGATACGATAATGAAAAGCCTATACTGCTGTCGCAGTCTCCTCATCATTCTACATCACAATTTCTCCATGAGAATCTGTGTGGCTGTGTTTGGGAAGTACATGTTTAAAGTGTATACAAGTGTCGAAGAAAGGATACTTTGTTGTATACACTTTGCACCTAAGATAAGAGGTTGGTAAATGACTTCAAATTCATGAGCCATTGGTTACTCTAATCTCAACATAAATGAGACATCATTCCGTAACCAACATTCTTTAAAATTGTCAGGTACACAATACGCCTTACATGCTAAGAGCTAATGCGCTTAAGAATTTATTTATTTCTTTGAGAGAATGTAGTGAAAAAGGGATCAAAACCAGTTGGTTTGAATGTGTCAAAAATGAATGACACTCTAGATTGTGAATGTACTTCCATTGTACACAGAATTTTTAAACCAGTTATCATTCTCTAAAGCATGAATACAATCATCATTTTCCCACCCTCCCCCGACATGAACTGCAACGACTTTCCCATAAACTATAAAATTAAAACTAGTCCAAGTGGTCAGTAAATTATACTCCAACCTAAACAACATACAAGGTACTTACAAGGTAACATTAACCATGCTCCAGGTTTCAGTCTGTAATATCAAAACAAAGTTTAGCCTCATCCCAAGGTCCATTGATCTCAAACTTGTACTCCTGGATCCTTATAAGCCAATAAGGGCAGACCACGTTGACAAAAACCAACAGACTAAGCAGCACCACAAAAAGGAGGCGGTGCAGCATGTACACAAAACTTAAAGTCATGGCCATCAAACTGATAGAAAAGCATAGGTGCATGCGGAAGGAATATTTTTTGATACAGTAAGTAACAAGTGGAGCAAAAAGGAAAACCTGCAATGAGAATAACATGATAGCAAACACGTGTAGTCTTGATGGAAGGCGAGAAGCAATAAAGACAGAGGCGACTACAGAAGCATTTACAGAGATACAACTGGTCAATGCTGGATTCTTAAGAACCCCTGGGGCTTTGACGGTGGATTCTGAATAGTCATGCAGAAAAAGGTGAAGTACTAGAAGTGATGCAGCTACTGCCCAAATGGAATCCGAACTAATGGACCTTGTAAGAGTTTGATAGATGGGAGCCAAAACATATAACACGGTTATGAAAAAGGAGATATTAAGGACATAATGAAGGAGAAGGCTAAGGGAAAGCATTTCTTGAGTGAAAAGGAGAATTAAAAAGCCTGAAACAAGAAGACTTACATCAATAAATAGGAGAGAATTTTCATCAATAGTTGATGTAAGTGTACAAGTCCAGACCAAGACAACAAGAGCAACAATGCATAAATATTCAGAAATGGATACCGAGTCCAGCATCACCTTTAGCATGTCCCTTTTTACAACACTGGCATTCATCACCATTCCTTCAAGGAAAGATTCATCTGTATGATTGTCATCATAACCAGGTTGCATACCACCATATGCTACTTTTCTCCATCTGGGACGAGGCGATGAAGAATTATTAGCCAAGCTAAGATCCATTGCCATAAGTTCTTTAGTATCAGCCTGGCCTGCGGTGTCAAAACTACTATATGGAAAGACCTAAATGTCCTTTACTGAATAAATCTTGCTCCACAGACATGTGCCATCTTTGTTTTATGCAATCAGAGGGTAGAACATGTCATATTTCAGTTCCACTATCTTGTCTTTCAAGCTTGTTTATGAAAGTCATCTCCATATTCTGAGGAATAAAAGATGATGAAATTACATAAAAGCAGAAAAATAGGAAACTCACGGCACATGTGAATGTCATCTAGATATTCTGAATAACAGATTATGAAATTACATACAAATGAGGGGGGAAAGGTAACTAGCATAATAGACAATATCCGAGATTAATTAATGTTATTATCACCAGTCCAGACTAAGGGATTCAAATTTTTAATAACATTATGTAAAGATCAAGCACAGAACAAAGAAAATTGATCCATGAGATGCAAACATACATATCATGTGATTCGGTAACAGTTAAAGATAGTCTGAAACTTAAGTTATCACCGACCACATCACTGAGCTACAAGAAAATTCCACAAGCCATGAATCTTCAGTTTATTAGTAGGTAAGGAAATCTAAAGCATTATAGACTGTAAATAGTTTGGATATTAATGGAACCTCATCAGGAATATCTTGTTCTGCATTCAGCATTTCTAAGGAAAAAATATTCAACAAACCGAACTATAAATAAGGATTGTGCATTATTTGGTCTTGAAAACCAAACAGAATTGTAATGAACTGGAAAAGCGGCTTAGTAATTTTGAACTGAAGTGCTTAAATTATGTAAGAAACAAAATGAACGTTTGGTGTAAAATAAACTTAGTGTGTTTGGATTCACTTTTGAAGGGCTTTAAACGAAAGTAACAAGTGTGATGGATTGGAAGAAGAAAACGTAAATTGCTCTTAATTTAACGAAAAGCCAAACACCCTGGAGGCAGAATAAAGCACTCGTCCTTTAACTGGTTCTAGTTTTACTTAATCAAGTTCTCATATGAAGAAAATGCGATGAATCTTAACAAAATCAACAAAACTCAAACAATGACATATTTGTAGATCTAAATCCCAATTTAACAGGCGACAGCAAAGAAAACTAGAACAAAAAGTAAAAACTCGCAATTCAGAATGGCGATTTCAAAGGAATGGAAAGAAAGAAACAGAGAAAGAGAAAATACCACGAAACTCTCCAAACGACGCCGTTACGAGTTGAAGAAGCAAAGGGAAATTGGAAGAAGAATAAGAAGATGAAGAGACGAAGGGTTTTTATGTTCAGTTTCAGATGGTGAAACGCGAGAACGGGGATTGGGTGGGTTGTTTTATAGGTTACGTTATGCTGATTCATTAACATTAACATTAACATTAACATTAATACCAACATTGACTCAAACGTTAACACTAACATTAACGTTGACAAATCAAACACGCCTTTGGCACTGTTTCATTGTGGATATTTTATAACTAAATATAAAACGCTTTTTAATTTTTTTTAAAAAGTAAAATAATAATAAATATATAATAAAAATAATATTGTACATTTTAGGTATTTTTTATTTATTTTCTATTCAATAATTGTTATTTGTACTTTGTTTTTGACTTATATCTTTCCAGTTTATCAAATTTATTGGTTTTTGGATGGTTTGGCATTAAACTATTAAACTACTATTATTTTAGTCTTTGCAGTCTCAAAGTTATATTAGAATTAAATTCTTAAATTATAGTATACATTTATGATAAATGTTTTTTTATTTCACACTAAAGTTATTCTAAATTAGTATAAACGTTTAAAAAATGGTAAATTTATTTTCAAATAAAAATAAATTAATTTAAATATATAAGAGATTCAAAAAATTAAAAATATTCCCATAAGAAACAGTTCTTAAGAAGATTACAAATTAAGATATGTATATACACTTCTCCGATCAACGAGATAAATATTTATTTGGATGTTGAAATTTTAAGACAGTAAACTATTTCATATTGAAATAAATTATTATTCTATTATTATAATGTTTTGTTGAATAAAATTACTCTCAAATGAATGTAATTTATAAATAGTGGTATCAAAATATTATTTTTTTATTTATTTTGATAAATTATGCATGGGGAAGTTTAAGTGATGGAAATAAAGGAAAATGCAACAACCTGGAATCAAGAAGACAAGTATTAACCCAGAAGCAAACTAGTGAAAATTTTCTAACTTTGAGCTAAATACAACTCCTTATGCGTTTTGAATGTTGTTTTCTAAGTTTTATCTCAATAATCAATTTCTCATAAATAGATTACAATTCAGTTCAGATTGGAGAACAACTTGAAAATTACTGGAGGAACTCTATGAATCTTGTTGTTTTGATAAACAAAATCTCCAGTTACACCATTCAGAATGCTGATCTTATTTCTCACAGCATAAAGTACACATTACATGAAAGATCTGAAGCTACAAATCTTAGAACATGAAAAACCAGATTCATTCATTCTGCACCTTGTCCCTGTTACTTAGGATGTGCAGTTTTATGTTAGAACCAACATGAAGTGGAGAGTTAGTGAGTGACTAACTAGTGAACTTTCTCAACATCAGAAGAAAGATGGCAACGCAAAGGGAAAACTGCTTTGCCATTCTGTCTCATCAACAATGACGAGTTGCCAATGTCTCTCAGTGGTGATCTTTTTGGGGCCAAGAATCCACCATGTGCTTTTCTTTCCACACTCCTTGGAACATCACTGTGCTTGCTATTTTCTGTGAAGTTACTATTTTTCTTTGAGGAACAAACCACTATTCGCTTCTCCAACTCATTCTGTGTTTCCACAGGAATGTGCTTGCCCCCCTTAACCACATTCTGTTCCTTCCTCAATCTTTCAAGATCACCACGGACCATGGATAGTTCTGCTTCAAGTTCCTTTGTTTTACTCTCAGATGAAACAGCTTTTTCTTTCCATTCTTGTACCTGCAATGACTCATAGGAAGATATGGATCATCAGATTTATCAGAAATGGACTTTAGGTCTAACTCAATATTGTAAAATGGGCTAATATGAAAAACATTGATCATGTAAAGTCTAAAAATTTATGGTTGTCAAATAAGACAAAAGAATTGGATATTTTTCTTACAGCATTGTGAAGGGATTGGATATCAAAATCATATTGCCGAGCTCGATCTTCCCAAAAATCTCTAGAAGCCTGCAATTCCTCCATCTCTTCCCTCACCTGACCAAGCATCTCCTGCATTTGTGACCATTGCTCAGTTTCTGCTCTAACTTGCTCTACAATTCTCCTTACAACAGTTTTGCAATGCCCTGAGCATGGATTCCCTTCACAAGATATTTTTTCCTGCATGGTTTGTCAGTACAAAGTTTGGTGAGAAATCCACTTTCTTAGTCAAGAAAACTGTGTTTTACATTGACCACTCAAATCTTTTTGGTCTTGAGTATGATAAGTCAAATCAATTCATGTGTCTAGATTTTCCTATTGGTGCTGGAATTTTTTGCTTGATCAAGTGTAGTTCACTTTAGCCAACATTGTTTGTGTGAATAGTATATACACTAATTGTTAACTATAGCATGAATGTACCTGATGAGGTACTCTTATGGAAGATGAATCTTGAAATTCAACTCTCTTGGAAGTTGAAGCAGAACTGGCAAGAGAACTACTTGCACTGGACAGCAGTGAGTTATACTCTTCCTCCATTCTCTGTAATAATATTCCCTTTGACAATCCCTCCATTTTTCTCCTCAGAATCTCCACCTACAAAGTTTAATAAAATCCGTTGAGAAGAGATCACAAGAAAAGATAATATAACAAAGTGCCTTCTGCTGTATGCTTGGACAAAAAATATACAGAAATATTAACAATCAACCTTTGTTAATATCAGATAAGCTCACTGGAGATTGAAATTTCACACCAGAAACTTAACAAAAAATGCACTGATTCCTTTATCCTGGTAATCAAACAGATAAGTACCTGCCTGCTCCAATATTAATTGTGTAAAAAATTGATTTTCCAAGTTTCAAGTACAGTGCCTACTTCCCACAATCTTTTCAACATATGATGCTTTGAAGATCTTCTAAACTCATTTTTAAAATATCTTTCTAAAACACAAATTAGTTGTTTCAACATCAATTGTTTCCAAGTTAATTTCACTAAAATCTGTATAACAGGATCATAAAAATCAGAATGTAAGAGAATAGTCAAAACTCAAAACATGTCTCCAGGGCAAAACATCAAGGCTACTGGTCATACTTACATTTAGTTTTCCACTTGCAACAATGCTATCATCAATTCCGCTACATCTTTTGATTGAGAGGCTTATGTTTTCCATCTCTTGAAACTCCCTCAAATATATCTCATCTGACGATCCTCCAATCTTCTCCAGTCGCCTCTGCAGAACACAAACTTGCTTGTCAAAATTTTTGTTTTTCCTGACCCCTGAATCCTTCACTTTCGACCTCTTTTGCAATCTCTGAAGCTTCTCAGTCAACTCATGAATCTCCTCATCCAAAACCATATCAGCATTCTTTCCTTCACAAATCCTGATTCTTCCCTGCATCCCACTTTGCAAGTTAATACAAGCAAATCGAAACCACAGAAAACTAGCCATACAATGCATCAAAAATGACAAAAACTATTCTGTTCAGAAAAACCAAGGGAGAAGATGTTTCTACAAAGCAAATATCATTAGTTTGGACCATCAACCTTGAAAATTGGAACATAACAAAAACTCGAAAAAAGGCATTCCTTTGAGTCAAATTTAGAAACACAAGTGCAGAACATTGAAACGAAGAAAGTGAGAAAGATAATAGAGAGACTAACAGAAACAAGAGTGTGAAGAGCAGATCTTAGAGTTGTCTCCATCTTAACACGACTCCTCTGCAACTTCTTAACCGCAATCTCCTTCTCCATCCTCAACAAGTTACATTCGGCCCTTAACATTTCCGCTTGAAACTTCCACTTCTCTTCCTCCAAGTCCCAACCTTTAGGACTCCCCACTCTCTCCCTCCTCCTCTCACCCTCACTGCCACCGTTGTTACTGTCCAAAACCACTATGGGAGGCCGTGCACGTCTCTCTCGATCAATCAGAGTCCCCAGCCGGTTGCTATTGTTGCCCTTAAGGTCCCTCCGGAAAGAGGGTCTTCGGCGAGGGAAGTGCAGGATTCTGGGGGTGGGAGGAGGAGGAGGGTGGTGGCGCCATTTGGGTCTACTTGATAGTGCAGTGGCCATGTTTTGAAGTTCATGCAACGGAAAGAACAAATTGAGAGAGCAAAGAATAAGCAGAATAGACAGAGAGAGAGTGTGTGAGGTGGTTGGCGTGCAACCTCGTGAAGTGGAAAAACAGAGATTTGAAATGGAAAAAGGTTGTGTTGTTATGACAAGGTTTTATGGTATGCGTTTTGTGTCGTGTGGGTGGGTTTTGGTTTGGAGTTTCTCTCTTCTATTTATTTCCAACGTTGGACACTGTTACTTGCTTATCGGAATTTGAAAAAGGTCACTTTCAAATTACAAACACAACATGCACACACAAACATCACTTTGCTTCCACCAACACACAACACAATACGTTAAAATCTTGGCCACTATCAACTCATTTTACCTTTTGATTTTCACTACACTTCGTTTACTACGTTAATCCCTAGATTAGAGTGAGCTACATCATTAACTCGGCTTATTATTAAGTATTTAAATTTTCACCATTTCACTTTTTATATTTTTTAAGTTTTTAGTATTTTTTAAAAAATCACACATTATTATTATTAATTATAAGTTCAAAATTTCGTACACTTACAATTAATAAATTTTTATCAATATATAAATAAAGTGAAGTTTGTATCTATTTATAAATTATTAAAATATTTTATTTTTATCTGAGATCTCTAACAAAGCTCACTCACTTAAAGACTATTCAACTCATAGATGACACTATATAAGATAATAGATTACCCGATAAGTCCTATAACTTTACTGTAATAAATTCTAATATCATGTTAATAAATAGACTTTTAAATATAATTTAGTCCTATAAAATTTAAAATGAGATTCACACTAAATTATAAACTATTGAGATATTTTATGTCTAATAGTAAACCTCTTATCTTCTATAATTTTTAATTAAATAAAAAGTAACTAATAATAAAAAATATTCATATTTTATCTTTTATCATATTAAAAGAGTGTTTTTTTCTTTCTCTTTTTGCTATTCATTTTCGATGTGAAGATAAATGAAAAAGTTTGTTTACCACTCCACACCTATAATTATAATAAAAATATATAATGTAATGTTAAGATACGATTAGTGTACAAAAATTGTGGTGTTATCATATTAAAATAATGTAAACATGTGTTTTAATTAATTATTATAAAATTTAACAGTGTTACTTCACGTGAGGTTAATTAGAAAATAAGGATTAAGATGCGTAGAAGCAGAATGTAATTTGAAAAGGGTGTTTGCTGAACTTTAAAATGAGTTGATTATTGTAATTGAGAAAATTTGAAGTTCAAAGTTTTTGAATGTAGAGGGAATATTGTCGTTATTGAAACGTGGAGAGTTGCAATACTGAGTAAGATCTTTTTAGACTTAAGTCAATAATAGAGGACAACAAAGTAATAATAATTAAAAGATGACACTCTCTAGCTATATTAAACTAATAATGGGTTAGCCGGTTATCCTATTATAACAGGTTAAGTTGTGCCGCGAGCTTATTTTGTTAATTAAAATATTTTTTTAGTTCTTTTTATTATATTATTGTAAGAATACAAATATATAACTAATATAATTTAACTTATATTATTAACAGTTGCAATTTAAATTTTAATTATTAATTATAACAAAGTAATTGAAGATAATAATTACTTTTAATTTATCTATTTAAATATTAATTAATGAATTAAAAATTTAGAAAATATTTGTGTGATTTTAAATATGTATATATATTAAAAAATAAATTTTAGAAAAAATTTATGCCAACTCGCCTTCTAAAGAAAGATGAATTAAAATTTTCAATCTCTCTAACCACAAGCAAAGCAACAGTTAAGACCAAAATAAATTAGACTTGTTAATTTTATTATCCATAATATCTAGATATATTATAGATGAAGAATATAAGACAATTTCATCAAACTACTTTACTTAACCAATATTACTTATATTTTGAGAATTTATGAAATATATATAATATCAAATATATTTATAAGGCGAAACTGCAAAAAATGATTATTAAAGAGTATATTTTTAAAATTTAAAAAAAAATTATGTGTAATTTAAACATTTGTATGAGTTCTGTAAATAGTTTATAAAAAATAAAAAATAAATAAAACTACTAATCGAATACATTAGTTAGATAACTATAGTATAAGAGACAGAGTAGTCACTAACTAAGTAAGAATATGGAATAGTACTCTTGTATCATTTATACATTATTTATGTTCTTTCACTCCATGATTCTGAAAAAAAAAATGTCAGTATGTCAAACTAGACACGTTATAAGTATTTTTAACTTTCCTTTAAAATCCAATAAATAGTGTGTTAAGAATACGGAAAAAAATGTATGTTTTTTAATTCAAAATAGCTAAATTTAATATCGAATACTGACTTTAAAATTAAAATGTATTTGTCAGGTAAGACTCTACAGAAAACTTCATACCTCACAAGACTCCTATTAAAATTAAAAGAGACAGATGATTGATTATGTAATTGACATATTAATGATTGGTACAACAAAATTGAGAAGCCAACTTATTAAAAGCCAATAGAATTACAACCAAAATAATAATAAAAGAGATACCCATTAAAACTATGAATACAAAAGTTAAAAAATATAAAATAAAACTCATTACAAACAAAGTACAGGTGAATTGCACCCCAAAAAAATACTTTTAAAGAATGTATGATTAATAATGTTGATTTATTTAAAAGAATTTATGATTAATAATTGATTAATTTAAAAGAATTAACGTTGATTTATTATGTCGTTATGTATTTAATTAATATTACCATTATTGATGAACAAAATTATTATAATAATATGATTTGTATCAAAATTGTAACTTTTAAAATTCAAATATTCTTCACCAACTTTAACAAACATATTAATTGGGTAGATTAATTAGCCAAAACAAAACAACAAATATAATGATGGTCTGAGATCTATCAAAGGTGTATAATCCAAACATCGTAAGCTAATATTAACTCTACATATATATTTTCAATCTATGAAATGATATACAAATTTATTTATAACAACTAATTTTCGTCTTAAATCTTAAATTCGTTTCTCTTGTGGCTTGTGATAGGAATGGTTTGTGGTTTTATTCTTTAATTGTCAGGTCTCACTGTATAAACAGAAACAGTGTGATTGAATATAATAATTAGGTAAAGTCTTTTATTCTTTTAGTTTTTAATAAGTAAAATCTTTCTCAATTCTAAGGAGTTTGTGTAATTGTGAGTGTTTCACAAAGCTGATAGTGAAATATTAGGAACAATTCTATGCAAAGACTTAATCTTAACTCTATGCAAAGACTTAATCTTAACTTTCCATTACATCTTTCTTAGTATACTCAGTAATATCATGTAGTTTAGAAGTTGAGATGAATCACCGTTTAAATATATATTTATTTTTTAATATTTTTGTAACGTTTTTTAAAGATAAAAATAGTGATGGAATTCCGAGTTTCAAGATAAATAATAATTTAATACACTAATTAACTATAATAATGTTACCTGAACAAATTTAAATTAAAAATAATATCTTATAAATATTTTTCTTAAATAATGCATTTAACTTTTTTAACCTTAATAACATACTGTGTCAAATAATGACCCAAATACCACCATTTACTATAGCAGTTACCGAAGTGTGAACACAAGAATTTTAAAATTTTAAAACAATAAATATTTGGAATAAAATGGTAGAAGAAAACATATTTGAAAATAAAAGTTTAGAAAAGTAATTATACTGAGATATAATAATTTAGAAAAATAATAACTTAAAAAACTAATTATATTAAGATGTAATTATTTTTACAGAAAAAAATTTTCCAACAATTATTTTGAAACTATTTTTTTTTAAAATCATTTTTTAAAAGTCCAAAATTATGAATTTTCAATTCCTTTAAAATAAAAAAAAACAGAATATAAATCTGATAAACTAGTTTGGAGAAATTTGATAAAAGTTATTTTGTTAGTTGAATAATATCACGTAAAAATGGAAGTAGCAGTGAATGAGAAAGAAAATGGTGCCTGTGTTTTAAATAAAACAATTAATTTTGAAATTTTTTGAAGGAAGTCACAGAAAACAATGAGAGTTTCTGAAACTGCATCTCTCTCATTCGTCACTCTCACTCACTCTGCGTGCCGTCCAAGCTCAACCACCATTTTTATTTCTCCACTTTTCTCTTCAATGCACACAATTTCACACTAGCCGTTATCCAATATTCAAATTTAATTACCTACCCTAATCATAAATTAACCCAAATGTTAATTCAAAAACCTTATTTGTACCATATCTTCATAGTTTTAATCAAATTGGACTATTATTAATTTCAACCTTCCATTTTTTTAAGTAAACCTGCATGACAGTACACGTATGAATGAAAGTGGATAGTTGTTAATTATTACAATATTTATCAAGTTTTCTCACATATAGTCATGTCTTCAATGAGCATGTAAGGGAAAAATAAGTTTATTAAAATTGTAAAATATCTTATAATAAGGGCTAGTTTTTTAAGATAAATATGCTTTGTAAAAAGACTGAAGAGAATAATTAATAATTAAGGAAAGCCTAGCTCATAAGATAAGTTTGTTGTTACTATTCTTTATGTGCTCAAATATATACAATTTAGGGGTTCTGTTTGATGAACTGAAATATAATTAAACACCTTTTCAAATAAATATATTTGAGGGTAACTTAGTTAAAATACATCTTTACTGTATGAAAAAGACAATTATATAAATTTAACAACTATTATTCATCAATGGAAAAATAGTTAATTTTGCTTATGTATAAATGCAAATAGATAGTACTTCTAAACAATAATTAAAGGCCATATTATTCACCACCTTAAGATATAGATTAAAGGATGCTAAGATAAAGTGACATTTCTTTTATGCAAGTATACTTATAATCCTAACAACATTAATAATAGTTTGTTAACCTAAATATATTTATAGTTTTTATAAGATTAATGAGTTTTGATTTTGGTTTTTTAAAATTTGTTCTTTTATTTTTCATTTCTATAGAATTCGAGATTACTATTAAAAATGTGTCAATTTTACCTTATGAATTTTTTTATATTCATCCCTCTAAATTTCAAATCACAATCAAATAACATTTATTTTATAAATCTTAAAAGTTTAATTGAGTCGTTAAATAATAACATTGTATTATAATATCGGTATGTATAATTCAAAATGATCATTTGATTTTTTACAATACACAATAGTTAAAACAAAGGTATTAATTTTCAATTTTAGAGCTACTATAAACAATATTATAAAAATAAAATAAAAAACATTCATTTATAGACAAAAAAGTATTTAAACTTGATTTATTTATACTAGTTTCATTTTTAAAAAAATGTATTTTCTTAAAATCAATCCTCTTTAGAACTGATACCAAAAATCAATAAAAACAAAATCTCCAATTAAACGAAAGGAATTGAAAACCAATGTTTATCACATATTTTTGTTTACATTCAAAATGAGAAATGTAGTTAAAAGTAAATATTTTATTGAAGAATCTGACAAAAGAAGTATATTAAAAAAACAGCATGACATAGAAACTTAAAAAATTACATTAATGTTAAGAATTTAAAAGGATTGAAAGAATATATATATATATATATATATATATATATATGAAATAGTTTTTAATATTTTGAAAACATTCGATAAAGAGAGAGGGCGGTTGCTATTAATGTTATCACGCTGTCACCACAGTTTTCAATCTTATTCATTTGGACATATATAATTGGCTCCTTCTCCTTTTTGTATTTTTCTTTTCGTTTTTTTTCCTTTTTTGCATGGTTGTTTTAGGGTAAAAGTTTAAATTAATTTAAATAAACATTTTAATCTATCATTTTTAACTAATAAACTCTAAGTCATACTAAAATTTGGACTTTATTTTATCTTCGGCTCTAAATGGGACAGCCCAATACCAAGTTTCAATGTATTTTTATTTATTTTTTCTATCAGAGTCCTTATAAATTTTCAATTAATTGCACAACAGCACACGAGTGTCTTATAATTAATTTTATCACACAAGTTGAACCAAAAATCAGACACCCATTACAATAAGTTAAAAGGTACAATGTTCACATTGGTTTAAACCATGAATGTGTTGGCATTTCAAAAGTTTAGATAAAGTTAAATGAATTAGAACCAACCATATGAAAAAAAAAAAAATTTGTTTAAGGTTATCCTTTGTGCAGTGTCTTGTTTGTGTGTCTGTCTCATGCACAATAGGCACTCAGATTCTCTTGGGCTTCTCGTTTATATTGATTGGTTATCACTCTCAAACAAACGAAAACTCAGAAGGTTTGGTGAAATAGTGAGAAATGGAGCATAATCCAAATCATTTCAAATGTTTTTGTCTTCACCACTCACGGATTTTACTTCACCATAAATTTCAGAGCACCCCTTCAATTTACGAAGCGAGTCATAAATTTGTTTGGAATTTTATTAGATGACATACATGAAAAAGTTTTCTGGGAGTTAAATAACAACATCATTTAAATTTATCTTTTTTTCCATTAATATTCGAAGACGTTTTTTAAAAACTATTGAGTGACGGATATTCAAATTTTAAAATAATTAATATTTCAATATACTTATTAATTTTGACAATATCATCTCAATGAATTTGAGATTGATATATTGGTGTAGAACCTTGTTCCTTTTAGTCATCTAATAGTTGTATTTCGCTTAAGAGTTAATATCAATACTAATTTTTTTCTCAATCTTCTTAAACATATTTTAAGAAACAAACTATGATTAAACTTCTAATTTTATAATACATAATATCTCAAATATAGTAGTTAACTTTAACAAAATTATCAAAATAGATTGAGTTCGGAACAAATTTAAAATTTATATTGTTAAAATTCAATTGAGTTTTATAAAACTGAAAAAATCTTTTTTAAATATATAGTGGAAGCATTGGAAGATGAAATATCACCAATTCAAATCGATAATGCGTTAAAACTAAGTTTATTTTATTTCATCATCAGTGCTGGCAACGTTTCTTCAAAAAAAAAAAAAATAATAAAAAAATTCAATACTGTCAAAGCCATGAAGACATGTTTTTTTTTCTTAATTTTTAATTTTGTGGGTGGAAAATGGAGCAAAGAAATTTGGAAGAAAAAGCAGAGTCTACGGTCAATTATTAATCAATTCCTATCGAAGATTTTCATGATTTTACCGTTACAAATTGTACTATTATAATTTTGTCATTGTCTCAGTAGCAAGTTGTAAGATGAGAGATTGTTTATAATAAAACTTGAATTTGCAATATGAAAGTTGGTTTATTTGTTTATAGCAGCTTTTGAAATTAAAGAATTTTTAGAATTACTGCACATTTGGCTTGGTGCCTGACATGTTTGCTAATGGAAGAATCCAGACAAGTCAAATGCTATATTTTATGCATTATGCTCATAATCAATGCTAATTAAGAGATTATTCAATGTCACCAAAAGCACTTTCTTGTCCTTTATGCTTTTCTCTCTCTTCATAATCAAATTTTCTATACACTCTCTCATTCAAAAAAATCAGCTTTATATATACGTCTTTGAGATGTCTCCACCATTTTTAATGTATTTGTTTAAAAGTTATTTCAAGTTAAAAACGTTCTTAAACGTGAAATTGTTATATTAGTGTAGTTGTTTGTATACACAGCAGAGTATATGCAAAGGAAAGGTTTTGAATGAGAGAACTATAATATTTACAAAAAAAAACTAGACATTCACTTTAATCATCAAATTATAATAGTTTTTATGCAAAGTTTTATATTCATGAAATATTGTAAAAAAGCAATTATGTGATGGTGCTGTTCTTAATGATTAAATATTATAAATGTTTGATGTCATTATTTTTAAATTCTATAATATAATTATAAGAACATATAGAACTTTTACTCTTTTTTTCTGCTGTAACGAGTTTTTTTTATTTGGCCTGTCGTTTTTAAGATACACGTAAACACATACAGAGCAAATAAAATTTGACTAGAAGAATTATACGAATGAAAGGACTAAAAAGTAAAAACAAAGAGTTTATAAGATCCACAGGAAAAAAATTATAGGCTTCACTGAGCAGCCCAAACCCAAATATGGCCTTATATTGTGCGGAACTGGGTATTTATTTATGCTTTTCCTTTCTTTTTCCGATGTGAGAATTTTCATTTTATTTTTAAATTGTACAATTGAAAAATTAAAACTATGCTTTAAATTAAATTATTTAAAAGTTACTTTTAATTTCTAAATTGTATAATTTAGAAATTATTTTATTTTAAAAGACTTAAGTTATTATTGACTTATAGAAAATTACTACCAACATCGATTTCTTCACCAAAAACATCATCAAATAATTTCTCTTCACCAGCAACACAACCTTAACCACTACTCCTTCATTTTACAATGAAGAAGATGATGGAGGAGACAATGGAAGAGTTGAAGAGACGGTCACTTAACTTAGAAATCATTATGATTTTAAATTGCAACATCAAAAAAATATTTTTAATCGATTATATAATCTACAAGTCATTTTTAATTTCTAAATTAAATAGTCTGTAAAGGACAAAAGACAAATTAAAAAAATTGACGGAATAGAAATTTTAACGTGAATAACGAAATATGGAGTTGCATGAAGAAATGCCCTGTAGAACCCAACGACTGGTCGAGGAGGCCATGCCACAAATTGATCTTGGAGTACGATATATTCTTTATTAATTATTATTTATGTACATAAATATAACTAACAAATACATCAACAATCACATCAGTTTCCTTTTTTTGCCAGAAAAACCTATACTATAGCCTGTCATCTCTGTAATATCTCGTGAGCTGCAAGTCAGACTAGTTGAATGTTAACATAAATCGATTGTGATTCAGCTTCATTATTAACTGGATGATTACAACATTTAAATGGTTAAAAAATCAATTGCACCTATGCTACTTCATAGTGGAAGATTTGCACCATTAACTTAGAATCTAAAAAAAAGGGAATATTTCAAAAGAAAACATGAAAGAAAAAAAAAGAACAGAATAAATGCAGCATTAGCTTTTCTTTCATGCAAAATATTCTATCAAGAATAACTGCTATATCATAAAAAGAACAATAACCAACTAAAAGGTGAACACATACATACATATACGGTTCCCACACCATATTCTGTAATTAATCACTAACAACATGATTGGAATTTACAAAACCTGATTACTAGTGAACTTTATTGAAGCAAGCACAAGAAGCCAAAAAGATCTTACCTAACAACATTAATGCGGAGAAAAACCAAGCTGTCTAACAGCCAAAATTTGATACAGAAATGATAGGAAGGCTTATTTTGTGTTCAGAAACTCGAAGAAAATGACGAACCAAAAGATTCTTGCCAATGTTTCAGATAAAAAATAGTTAACAACCCAAACATTAGTTCAGTCTATCCCCGGAGTTACCCCACAGTAACAACAGAGAGTTGTGCTCAGTTGCCCATCCACCATTCCTGTGAACCACGAAGCAACATCACATATATCCTCCTTGACTAAGTAAATGGAAATCATTCACCTTTTCCATTTTGGTTGGAAGCAACATAATTACGGATAATTTCCATGGCCAACTGATGAGCACTTTTGTTTTGAAGCTTTGCCAATTCATCCATTGCGTCGTATGTCTCCTTGTCAGCAAAAAGCTTGAGATTGTGGCGTGATGGTGCAACCACCGGACCTTCCCATTTCTCAACATGTTCCTTAAGCTTATCAAATCCCTGGAAACAGGAAATGGAGTAACCAGGCCAAACTTACCAATCACTCTAACAACCATTATAATCATTTTAAAGATTAAAACAAGAGTTAGTACAGATCACATGCAAATAAAAAACATCCCGTCAAAACTCACAATTCTGTTCGTGAAGTCGCCAAATGATTCTTTAGATTGACGCCTTTGCTTCCAATAATAAAATAAAGGCTCCAAAACCTTTTCAAGGTCGTGAAGCTTCACCTTCTCCATGAAACTTCGAGCTAATGATGTTTGTTTCTGGTTTCCTCCAAGCCAAATCTGCATGAGAAAAGAAAAGTGAGCATGATACTCTTTCGAATTTTTCTATCAATTGTAAGTGGGTTGAACTGCTGATCAACAAACCTGGTAGCTATTTGGGCCATCACCAACTAACCCAAGTTCAGCCATGTATGGTCTAGCGCAGCCATTAGGGCAGCCAGTTATCCTTACAACTACAGACTCACTATACCTCAGACCAACCTGAATTACAGACAACAAAGGTTTAAGTATCCATATTAGTGATCTCCATCAAATCAATATTGCTGTATATATCTGCAGCGATACCTTCTCAAAAACAGCCCGAATCCGCTTAAGAATGTCAGGTATCCCACGTTCAGCTTCAGTAATTGCCAGTGGACATAATGGGAAAGCAGGGCATGCCATTGCTGTTATGTTGAGAGGATCTACAAATCTAGGTTGCTGTTCACAGCAAAACAGGTCATTATAGTCTTATTAATGAAATTTCAATATACTGAAAATATAAATTCAAAAAATAAAGAGAGAGATGAGATGAAAAAAGAGTAAATAATGAGAAGGATAATACAGGAGCGGAATAACATTGAGCATGATGCCAAGCAAGTGTAGTGCGGAAGAAATTAACCAAAATACGACAAGGGAAATTTCAATCACTAGTTCATCATACATGTCAAGCATCAATCAGAAGTGCATTGAAAAAGAAAAAAAAAATAACAACTTTCCCTAGTGTTGTACACGAAAATAAAGAGATCCATCACAAGAGTTGACAGCTAATCAGACCTACAAACTCCTAAAAGTTACAATTGTCATCTGTGATAATGATATGCGTGTTTCCCAATGAAACACAAGGAAAATACTAAGTAAATTATGATTTCCAAGTGAAACTTAAAATGTAAGGCTTTTTGAGCAATGCCAAGTGTCAACTGAGCAGTGACAAATCAATTAAATACTTTATTAACAAACACTGTTCAACACAGAAAACAATTACAAAGTAAAATTTGTAAACATTAAGCTGTAAGCATCTCACCAGCAGACCGGCCTGAGCAAGAGTAGTTGTAATGGGACGCTTCCATGAAGAACGAACATCAGTCAAGATGATGTTCTGATTCGGAGTGATTCTTACATTCAAATTATACTTCTCAATAACCTCCCTCAATGTCTTTTTCATCTTTCCACCAATTCGACCGTTATCAACATGAAGCCCATAAAATAATTTGCCATCACCCTGGATGATGAAATACAACAATTGAGGCCATACATAGCATAAGGAAGGGGAACTTTATTTTAGCATAACACCAAAGAATGAGCCAACAACAGAATGCTTAACAACAAAACAAAGGATATATGTCTGCCACCATCTCAGTCACACATAAAGAATATATATACATAGGCGTGCGTGCACACACACACATATATAGATCTAAAGTTGAACGAGATAAGTAAAATGTACAAGGCACGAAAATTAAGAGAATCTACAAGATCCATCTCAGCTGCTAAATCCACAAATAGCCATTAAACATGTGAATCCTATCCACCAACTTTCATCATTCCAAATCTATATCACTATCAAAGGCATGCATCAATGAAAAATATTATGGACTACAAAAGCAGGGATAGAGACATTGCTTTTATCCACACGTCTAGAGAACCAACCTGTTCATGCCAGCCAAGATAACTTTTAAATTCCCATTCTGGCAATACACGGAAAGGTTCAAATTTCTTGCCATAATACTGCTCAACCACACTTCTAAACTTTTCAATTCCCCAAGAGCTGATCAAATATTTCATTCTACTATACTTGCGGTCATCTCTTCTCCCATTCTCCCGCTGTGTGACAACAATTGCTTTCACTGCATACAGAATATCCTCCTTTGGCACATAACCTAATGGTTCGGCCAAGCGAGGAAAAGTAGTTTCTAACCTATGAGTTCTTCCCATTCCTCCACCAACCTGCAAGAATAATTAAAAGATCCCAGTTAGAACAACGGTAGAAAAAAAAATCACTCAACTGTTATACACATCCATCTTACATATATGTTGTACCCTTGAGGCTCCCCGGCTTCATCGGTGACAACAACAACGCCAATATCATTCGTGAGAATATCCACCGAGTTATCAGTCGGTACAGTAACAGCAATTTTGAATTTCCTCGGCAAGAACTGAGTACCATAGATGGGCTCGGGTGAATCCGGGAAATTTGTACCATGAGAATTGTCATTTCGTGCCTGAACTACTTCAGGCGGTTCTGACGACAAAAACTTTTCTCCGTCCACCCAAATATCATAGTAGAAACCAGACTGAGGAGACAGAAGCGCAGCAATGTTTTCCGCAGTCTGCTGAGCCAAAAGATAATCCTTTCTCACAAGGGGAGCAGCAGGAGCAAGCACATTCCTGTTCAGGTCACCGCACGCACCAAGAGTTGAGCCCATGTTTCTAATAATGGTACCCATCACCGTCTTAAGATCCTTCTTGAGAACACCATGGAGCTGAAAAGTTTGTCTGGTGGTGAGCCGAAGCGTCCCAATCCCAAACTGGTCAGCAAGATCATCCATCGTCAAGTAAAGCTGGTTCGAAACCTTCCCACAAGGGTTCTTCGTCCGTATCATGAAAGAGTAGCTTCGTGAGCCACGCTCTTCTCTATTGTACTGTTGATAGCTTCCATGAAACTTGATCAACTGAGTGGCAGCCTCGCTTATATTAGGCGCATCCGTCAACATGTCCTCATTCAGAGGATATCTTATGAAATTGCTTTGCTCTTTGAATATTTCGACTTTGCTGCGCTTCACAGTGGTAGCAGTTTCAGACTGCACAGGCTACGAGGAAATCACAGCCACAAAAAATTACCAAATTAGATTATTCCAGAGCAATCTACCTTATTCTTGTAAAAATCATCACGCACTTTATGAAATAAAGTTAAATAAATCGAACACGGAACACAGAAGCTGGAATTGAGAATTGAAAAGATTAATAATAACTAAAAGGAGAAACGAAAAGAGTGAATTGAAGTGAAGAAATGGAGAAAGAAGAGAAACCGTGGAAACGGCACGTGTGATGAAGAGAGAGCGTGTGGATGAAGGAAGCGGGAGAGCATTGCGTGTGAGAGAAGAGGCGGTGGCAGACCTCAAGCCATGGAAGCTTGGGATCTGAAGCTTGGAGTCCTTTAGCGCCGCCGAAGTGGTGGCTGCACCGAACGACGTCGTCATGAGGTGCAGAAGGAGGAAGCAAGGAAACGGAAAATTGGAAGAAGAAGAAGAAGGAGAAGAAGGAATAAGGGTTTTGTGAAGTGTTGTTGAGTGAAAACAAAGCAGTGCGCTTGGGTGGTAGTGGTAGTGGTGGCACTGGTGAGAATGAGAAAATGGGTTTTGTTTCTGTCACGTGCCCACCACGAGAACGCTTTCAAAGATACTTACTTATATTCGCTTAGGCGAGGTATGTGCCACGCGCATCTGCCACGCGCACGAGTACACTATTATATATATTTTTTTTAATTTTTAATTTTAAGTAACACTCTGAGCTGGAGGCGGTGTAAAGCACGCGCCGTGTAAACTGCATGAAGCGCGTGGAAAGTAAATATCTTGGCCAAAAATAAGGAGGGTTCCGACAAAAACGCAGAACCGAAAAGGTTAGTGTTTTTTGGGGCTAGCAAGAGCCACGAATGAACCTGGACGGAATCTATATCTATGGAACTTGCTGAACCATAATCAATGAAACCAAACCAGGGCTGCGCTGATCAAATTCAAATCCAAATCCAATTTGAGTAATGATGTTATTAATTAAAATCCAAATCCAATTTGAGTAATGATGTTAATAATTAATTATTATTATTAGTAATGATGTCTCTGCACTAATGATGTCCCACTGAGTAATTAATAGAATAAGATCCTTAATATCAACAACAACCAAAAGAGGAGGAGTGAACACAGTGAAAAAAGGGGTACAAATAACACTTTTCTTCTATGGGCTCTTGTTGTTGAATCTACCGACTCAATCCAAGCCCAAAATTTAAAACTTATACACAAGAGAGCAAAAACTACTCTGCAAGGGAAATATAGGAAATGGGTACAAATTTATAATTAAATTACTGATGGATATAGCAGAATTTCAAGATGAAAAATTGTGCTCCAATTCATGATTTTATGGGCCATATATGTATAATCTCATTAGTTTGTAACACTTTTATAGGCCATATATGTATTCCTAATATCATATTCATCACAATTTGTTTGCTTTTATCACATAATGAAGTTTTATTTTTGTAGTGCAGAATACATCATTGTTTTCTATAAATACTTTTGTAAAACTCAAATTGAAGCTTAGAATTAGAGAAAGAGTATTAATTCTTTTTTCAATAAATTCCAAAAAATGCATTAAAAATTTGAAAAGAAGTTTTACCGTTAGAAATGATAAGCATATTCTTGTATTTATATAGTCTCATTAAAAAATAAAACTTTTTTTTTATTTTCTCTCCATATGTTAACTTGTTAACATACTTTCATCAAAAAATAAATAATTAAATATAAATATAATATATTTGGAGATCAAATTATAGATGTAAAATATAACATAAACCAACAAATAATACGAATATATAAAAATATAATGGTCTAGGTTAAAAATCAAGTTTAATCTGTTTTTTGGCCCAACTTAATTTAACGGGGTTGAATTTACCGTTCTTTTTTATCTAAATATATAGCCCAACTTAATTGGGTTAGGGGATTTGGTAATTTAAAAAATTATTTATTAAGAGAAATATTCCCAAATAAATTAATTAAAGAATTTTAATAATAAGAAGATAACGATTCAATACATGCTATTTTTGTCATATATTTATTACATAATAAAGTCGAGTTAAGTTTATTATGCTTAAAATTTTCAACTTGTTACTCATCTTAATTTTAATTAGATGTAGTAACAAAAAAATTGGACCAGACTGAATTTCAACCTATAAAAATATAATTGAATTAAGTCAGATAAATTTTGAAAATAAATGCAACACACTCACACCCTACCATACCAAACAAGCCCTTAACATTTTTAAAAATTAAAAATAAAAAAAATATTTTAAACTCGTAAAGTAAATTTTTTCCCTGATCCCTTCCTAAACTAAATATTGTGAACTTTTATTTGATCAAAACACACTATTTTAAAGAAATCAAGAAATCATACGTTTAAACTGCGAAATAGTTTTTGACGAATAAAACAAGGTTGAAAACCCTAATGAATACTTACCTTTTCACAAGTAATTTTTCACAAATATCTTCCTAAACTTAGTAATTAAATGATTATTATAAAAACTTACTTTTATTATTTTAACTCTTAAAATTTGTAATTTAGTATTACACTAACATATATATATACACGTTCATTTTTTATTTTTAATTAAATATGTTAGATATAAAAAAAAGAAAACATTATCAAAACATAAAAATCAAATTTGTTAAAACAAAAATATAGAATGAGACTTACAATTTTCGCCTCAGTTTTTTTTAATTAATAAATTATAAATTTATAGGTCTAACTTGCGAAATACTCCAGTTTTTGGCAAATAAGAAACCCTTTTATATAAAGCGGTTTCTTTGCTGAGTGGCTTCTTCATTCTCTTGTTGCTGAAGAAAGAGAACTCGAAGATCGAAGAAGACGAAAATGGAAGACGCAACTGCATCAAAGTACATCCCGCACCAGATCGGAGGCCTCCAAAACGATTCGTTTCGATTCGGACTCGATGGAGTCAAAAGCGACATTGTTGGTTCTCACCCTGTCGAATCATCTCTCCAATCCGTAATTTCCTAAAACCCTATCTACCTCAATTCCTTGCAATTTCTCCTTTTGGTCTTTACGCGTTCTCCTCAACTTCACTTACGAACCGCTTCGCCTAATTCCACCTGCTTACCTATTTCCCCTTTTTAATTAGGGTTTCATTTCAAAACAAAAAGCCTTTGGCTGAAAATAGTCTAAATTTTTAGCGATTCAGGCAGATTCGCGTGCTTGTTTGTTGCTACTCTATTCAGCGTACGTTTTTGTTGTGTTTGTGATTTTCATCAGACTAGGAGGATGGAAGAAACGAGTAAGAGGCAATGTAAAGTTAACTTGTACGGAACTGCTTTTCCACTGAAGGAGGATCTTGACAGGCAAATACTGTCTAGGTACCGGCATTTTGATTCGATTGATCTGTTGTAGATTGTAGTGTAGTTTCTTGGAATGTTTCGTATTTGAAACGTTTCAGTGATAATAATTTGATGTGAGGCATTGTTTGTGTTGGTGGTTGCTAGTTAATGTATGCATCCCAATGTACGTGGCATGGGACAATGAGTTATGTTGTACACTAAAATTTTGTGTCTTTCTGAATATAAAAGGAACTAAGAACGTGTGAATGAGATTTTGATTAGTGATTGATTAACATTACATCGCCTTGTTGATTAGCTCGTATGGTTGGTTAGGTGGGCGGAACCTTGACTCATGTTAGATATTGTGTTAGGGAGGGATGAAAAATGTTTTTATTAAGGGCAAATGCATTTGAGTTTGATGGAGTGCCAATGTTCATTGTAGGTTCCAGCGACCTCGTGGACCAATTCCATCTTCAATGCTGGGTTTGGAGACTTTTACAGGAAGCATTGGTCACTTCGGTGTTGAGGATTATCTGAACGGTAATGTGTTTTGCCTTTCTTTTTCGTGTTTATTAGCCTGTTTTGAAACATTTGATTTCTGCTTAAGTGGTGGTTCCTGTATGATATATTGAAATTTTGGTTCATTAACACAAAATCCTATACTTGTTATTGCTAAAAGTTGTGGTTGTTGTGCTTCTTTTTCTGAATTAAAATGAAGTATTATAATATTATGCTTCATTAGTGCTTAACACGAACTCCTCAAATGGCAGAACTGGATTTTGTCTATTTTTTAATTGTTTCTCTGATTATATAAAATTTGGAGATATCTTTGACCTTTTCTTTTTATATAAGAATAGGAAGAACTTATGCTCCAAACCTTGAAACAATATTTTCAACTGTTTGGGAACTATGTTATGCTTATAGGAGTAACTGAATGATAACATTTTTGGGTGTTATAAGCAATTAAATAGCTTTTTGTTTTGAGATGATTGTATTCTGGAGATCATTGTAACAAAGCCTTTGTTATGATAATGGATACACGCAATCGTGTTCCTTTTGTTTTGGAATGGTTCTAAAGGTTTCTGAGACTTACATGGTTTGATGATATAAAGAGAATTATATATTAAAATCTTGAAAGCTGATTCAGACATCATGAGAATCTGCGTTGAAAGATTTCAACTTCGTGCTGTGTGTTTAAACACTCAATGCTGTTGAAATCTGCTCTGTTTTAAGATTTGATGAGCATTGTGATTTAAATGCAATACTGGAAGTCTGGAAGATAAATGCATGGTGTGTATCAACTAGTGTTAATACTTTAAGCCAAGTTATTTCTAATCGCCAAAGAAGACAGCCTCCAAATCGTGTGTTTTTGTTAAATCTTTCTTCTAACGAATTGAGGCTATGATTGTGAATTTGGTATCCATGATAATAAAGAAATGCAATCTTAGCTGTTGCTGTTTTTTTATTCATTGGGATATGACGCATTGTTGTTGTATTTGTCTGTCTCTCAATGTCATTGGTGCTATTTGCAGACCCCCGTGACTCGGAGACTTTCAGGCCATCCGACATGCATCATGGGATGGAAGTTCGCCTTGGTCTATCCAAGGGACCAGTGTACCCAAGTATTATATGATTAAATTTGTCTTTTATTTAGTACCAAAAGGCAGTCTTTTATGGTCAACTCTTGTTGTTATTGATTAAAATGGAAGTGTCCAAGGAACCTGCATGTGTAATCGTGGACTTATGTTTTCCTTTCCATTGGATGCTAGAAATTTTATGGTCTATGTAAAACACAGCATGTCTTTCAGAGTAAAAGCAGAATTTATGCATGAGGCGTTTGAGTTGAGCATCCTTGTGCCGGATTATAATTTGATTCCCTTTCCGTCGTTTTCAATACTCGAAACGAAGGGAGTCAATCTAGTACGCATGGAATTAAGAGAAAGACGTGTCAAAATAGTTTTATATTTTTATATAAGATAAATATTATGTATACAAAATACAAAGTTTGTGCTAGAAAAAAATGTATGTTTAAATTTTTCTTTTTTGGCTAGTTTGGGCAAGTCAACTCGCAAGCTTGTTAGCGTTATATCTGTTGAAGGAGTGCTTCTTCCTACACCTCCAAGTAGTTCTCTCGGGCACCTCCATTTTGTCCTTATCCTAATTCTTGAAAATCCTTCTTCCATCTTTGTCATTCCGTCTATACGTGTGCCACCTTCCCACAATGTATTTTACAATAATTTGAGATAGATATCATCGTTGATTAATATTGTATTTTACAATTATTTGAGGTAAATATCATTTATTGGAAGATTTGTAATGTATTTGCGGAGATTTCATGGGATCTGTGATTTAGGAGTGGGGTATTTTTCAACTGTTTTTGTTTTGGAACCATCCATTCCGCAACGTGTATACGCATCCATATCTAAGTTGCAGAATGGATGGTTCCGCAATATGTTTGGACACCTCCCAATGTGTTGCGGAATCACTCATTCCGTAACATATTGGGAGGTGTCCAAACGTATTGCGAAACCACATTCGCAACATGTATAGAGATCTGTATACACGTTGCGGAATAGGTGGTTCCGCAACAAAAATCAAGATCATTAAACTCAAATCTTCAAAAATATGTTACGAAACAACCTGTTCTGTAATTCAAAAATTTACACTATTCTGGAACAGGTAGTTTCGCAACACAGAATAAAAACTATTACGAAATGGATCATTCCATAATATGTTAGCACCCCAAATTTAATATTATGGAACACTTGGTTCCATAATTCATTCCCGAAACCAAAATATTGTTTCGGAACACGTGTTCCGAACTATCCCAACCCATTCCATTTATCTCGAACGATGTTACTTCGTCGCGCCGCCGTAGTTCTACTCCTCCGCCACGGTCGACGTCGCACAGCACCCACCCACACCACCACCATCATCTCACCTTTCGTCTCCCACCTCCATGTACTGGTTTATTATTTTTCAAAATCAAAGATAATATGGTAATTTAATGAAGGGCAGACTTGGGATTTTCTAAAAATTTGGAGGTGTCCCAAGAATATTTGGAGGTGCAGGAAGAAACAGTCCTGTTGAAGGACCAACTTATGAATGAGGTGGGCTGTGTTTCACAACCCGCATATATGCGTTGAAAGTGAAGTGGAACCTAGACCTGCCAATTTCACTGTAACCTGTCCTTGTGATCAAAATCCTTATAAAATCTTTGAGTAAGAGTTAACTAATGTGCTAATGATTTTTAAGTAAAAAATGTTTTTTTTTGTTAAATGATAATTCAAAATAATATTTATTTAGAAAAAACTTCTACACATGAAAACAAATGTTATTTTGCTCCCAATTTTTAATAAATTATTAATATTAGGAAAAATCTACATTTCTACCAGAATTTAAAATATTTATAAACTCAAATAACAAATAAAAAGAGGAGCAATATTAAATCAATAATTAAAAGTAATTAAAAACAGGAGTATTAATATTAAATTAAATTATAGTGTTAATTTCATATTATAATGAAGAAGTATAGTTAATCATACTTTAGAATATATTTCATGTTTAAATAACAACATTTAGCTTATTAAAAGATATTTATTTGTATTTATTTTTTTGTATATATTATATTATATATCTTAATATACTTATATGGATTATATTTTGTCTAAATAAATTTTATTTATGAGATTTTATAGATTATATTGTCCATTTTTTCTTCGATTTTGTTTTTATTTTTCTAAATTCTATGGATTTGTTTTTAATTATTTTTTTTTTAATTTTGTTTTCATTGTCTTTCCATATTTTGTTTCAAAATCTATTTCAAATAAGCTAAGTGGACTTTAATTGAGTTAAAAACAATAAAATTGGTTAGCTTTGATTCATAACGAAAGAATCCATAACAAAGGGTCCAATAAGCCTTAAACAAGTAGAGAATTTCTTATACACATCAACTTAAATTTTCAATATTTAAAATATTTTATTCCTTTATCAGAATCTAGCTTTATAAAGTATTGAAATCACTTCAAGAGAATCACCTATAATATCATAAAGCAAAACAATTAGGTTAATAATTTTAAAATATAAATTTAATCAATAATCTCAATTAAAATTCAATTAAATCCATTGAATAAATTCTAATTAAAACTTTAAATTTGTTTTCAATTACCTATAAGTGTCACTAAAAATATGTTTACCATTCACACCAACTATTTACACAATGAGTATTTGTATTAAATTATTAAATATGTTATCATCATCAAAACGGATTATTTTTACTATTAAAATCAAATTAAAATTAAAAGAAGAACATTTACACCAAAAAAGGTATACATAAATATTTAATATATAAGATTATAATTAAAATATATAGCTCAACAATTATGAGACTTAATTTATAAATAACCATCATTTAAGATTTACTTCTTAAGATTACCTTCTAAAAATCTTTTCTTTCAGAAAGAGCATTGAAGTCTGAGCGAAGGAGATGACTATAACTTATTTTTTTCCTAATATATTTTAGAAACATAAGAATCTAATAAAGAAAAAAAAAACCTTTTGTAGGCATAGAAAGAAACAAATAATCAATGGACTTATCACATACGCAATTTCTTTTAAGTGAATAATTAAATGTTGGGATCTTTTGAACTTTTAGATCGGTTTCTTTGGTTTTCATTTTTTGTGAACAACCATATCTACTATTTTTAGCATTGCAACTTCGTAACTAAACATTTATTTTAATTAATTCAAATCGATTAAACAAAGGTTAGTTAACTTTTTATATCGTGATAACATTAAGATTTCAATAAATAATAAATATAAAATGTATTTTGGAAATCTTATTTTAACTAGTGGATGAATTTTGAGTATATTTAATTATTTTCAGTTTCGTTGTCTTCTGAACTTCTCGTCTCATTCACGCTTCTTGTCCTCTTCCATTCATCGCTGCTTACCAACTTTTCGTCTTCTCTTAACATTACTCTCTCTGAAAGGGACACTCTCACTCTCTCTGTCAAACACGTTCCGTTGGTAGAGACAATGGAGAGAAAGGCTTTGATAGTGTGCTGCGTTGTTGGCTTCCTCGGACTGTTGGCGGCTGCAACCAGCTTCGGAGCAGAAGCGACAAGGATTAAGGTTTGTGTCTTTCGTTCATTCCTTGCTTTCCTCGAATACCCAGAAACAAAAGGATCAATCTTTTGCGTTATTTTTAGCTCAATGTCTGTTGGGTCGAATGCTTGTGCTTGCCACTGTTAAGGGTACGCTTTAATGGGTTATTATCAGTCTTTGCAAAATCTTCAATTTTTTCTCTTGTGTAAGCGTTTATGATTCACGTCCCTTCCTCGGCCGTTTAATTCCTAACTTTTTCTTTTCCTTGGTTCCACTTTTCGTCTTGAAGATTTTGCTTTACCATTTTTAATTCCTATGTGTCAGTCAAAATTTCCCCTTTACTTGTTGTGTATCATGATTAGTCCGTTATCCGTTCCTTCCTACGAATTTTGGAACGGAAAAGGGCATGAATTTAGATACATGCAAGGGGTTTTACTATGAATCCTTGGAGGGGGGGAGAGAAAGGAAAGGAACGATAATGTCGTTCATGTAAACTCTTTTGTTGATAGGTTTTGAGTAATACACTAGTTCAGTATTCAAGTAACGTATAACGTTCCTTCCACTTTGTTTTTTTTCATTGTAAATTTTGCTGTGTTTATTTATATTCGCTACAAGCAGAAGCTGATATAATGAGTATTGTTTTGTGTTGTGCAGGGTTCTCAAGTTCGTTTTGTTTCTATCAATCAGTGCACGTATCCTCGAAGTCCTGCCCTGGCTCTTGGTTTAGTTGCGGCTCTGGCTCTTATGCTATCTCAAATAATCATAAATGTTGCAACTGGGTGTGTTTGTTGCAGAAGAAGTACTCAAATCCCAGATTCCAATTGGAAGGTGGCACTGGCATGCTTTGTTTTGTCCTGGTAATTTTCACTCTCTACTTTTTGTTTGTCATATCATAGTCCCTTTTTACTATACTGGTGTTGCCCAATCAAATAGTTATTGTTAAGTCTTAAGCACAAGAGGAGGATCCAACCCAATAGACTTAGTCCATTAGGTGGGAGAACCTCTAGGTTTAAGTAAAAACCACATCAAGTAGTTCATCTCTAATGTGGTGGAACTTAAAACTGTTGTTAGTAGTTGGATTTCTGGTGCTGTTATTCTTCTAGAGAGGATCTGGCTTTAAAGAAAGCAGACCTGATTCTGACAGGCAGTGAAGATGGATTTGGATAGTTCATTTTGGCGTAGTATGATTAAAGTAAACTGTGGAGTATATGGAATTAGTTTTTTATTTTTTGTAAGGGAATCTTCCCATTTCTTATGCATGATTGCTTATATTCCCTCATGCTTAGACATTCATGAGGAACTGAGAAGCAATTTGAACTATTATGATTACACTAGTGAATTTTGAGGTACATGATCATAATAGAATTTGTGTCATTAATTTATTCTTTTGGCTAAAATGTGACATATATATTGATGGTATTTATTAGTCTCGATTCTTTACTTTCTTCTAAACTGTGTGCATTTGTTTGATTTTATTTAGTGAATGCCAAGTTTATGAACTCAAATACCATTCTCTACCAGAGATTGAGACTTGGATGGTAAATTATACTTATTGGTGTGGTTGGAATCTGTGTTCTAACAGGTTCACATTTGTAATTGCTTTTCTCATGTTGCTTACTGGTGCTGCACTGAACGATCAACGTGGTGAAGAGAGTGTATACTTTGGCTACTACTACTGCTATGTTGTGAAACCTGGAGTGTTTGCAGGGGGAGCGGTTTTATCCCTTGCTAGTGCTGCATTTGGAATTGTGTACTACATTTCCCTAACTGAGAAAAAGAATGGTGTCCAATATCCATATCCTAACCAAGGGGTCATAGCCATGGCACAACCTCAAATCCCATCTCAGACTAGTCAAGATCCAGTATTTGTGCATGAAGACACATATGTCAGACGACAGTTCACATGATTGGTGCATTCATGTTTGGAAGCTGCTACTTTAATTAAAACCTTTATTCTAATCTTTACTCTTAGAATCAGAGTTCCTTAGGGGTTGTGTGTGCATATGCGTCACTTTTGTGAGGGAATTGTGCTTTTTGCTGTGTTTATAGTTGGATGTTGCAGATAGCAATTTGATTTGTTAGAACTCTTTAGCAGAAGATGCATGTGGAGGTAGCTTTGATATCATCTTTAAAGTGTTACAAAGTATGCAAATGCGAAATAATAGATTGTGTAGTATTTATCGAAAGAGCATATCTGTCTTCTTTGATCATTTAACATGTTTTCATCATTTTGTGCTGCTTGAAATGTTCTTCAGGAACAGTGTGAGGAACAATTTAAATAATTTAAATTTCTATTATTAAATGAATCTATTATTAATTGAATCTATTTTGGCCAAAAAGAGTTTACACATCAATTGATGTTACAAACAGAAATAACTTGTCAAATAGATTATTTATAGCACCTGGCGTGGACCTTGTGCAAATAGTGATTAAATAATTAGTAATATAGTTTTGAATTGATTTCTCCATCAACCATCACATCCGAATCATTTGTTTAAATACTGATTATAGAATGGGAAACTGTACAAAAGTCGGAGTTAAAAGATGAACATTCATATTCTTTATTTATAGTTAATAGGTGAAGAGACATGCATTTGTATAACCAAAAATATACCGGCAAAGATTGATTATATCATGGTCATTTTTTAACTTCAGAGAATTAAAATATAAACTAAATAATATTATAATATTCTAGCTACATCTTTTGGGCAAAAACTTTCTGCACCCTATCATTTATCACCTGCATTTTTTAAAAATTCTGTAAATATCCTTTAAACAAAAATAAGTTCTGAAAATTAAATATACTATCAAAATTTCAAATTGATGATAATTATTACGAAAAAATACTATGACAAATACGTTAGCAATTAGTATGATCCAGAATTTACCAATTTTAGATAACCTTTCAATGTGAAATAGTGAAAACAATGTTTCTTGAACCATATGAATTTCAAACATTCATTATCTGAATGTTAATGAGTTAGATTCCTCGTCTCTAATTCCTTTAACTACTTCTGGGGATTGTGAAAATAATTTTGTTACGGCTTCAATTTATATTCACAAAAAAGTAGATTCAGCCCTAATGGTTTCGAATAATTAAATACTTAGAACATTTCACAACAACGAAAACGCATTCTCATTCTTTCAATATGGGGGTTCATTAGGAAAAATATATGTTCCATACTAATTGATTCAAACTATACTTAAATGTACTAAATCTCGTAAATACAAGCATAATAGTTTCAAATGACTCTAATAAAAAATGAAAAAAGAAATTAAGTTCTGCACTGTAAGTCTACAACCCTTATATCATTGAAGAAAACAATGTAAATATTAATGGTTTATAAAAATCAATGTTAGACGAGTTTAGTAACACAAAATGATAAATATCTGGAAATTTTGAACATTTTATTATGTATTTATGACGTGATAAATTTTCTTTTTCGTGTGTTGTGTATGTGACAGAATCTGTCATAGTCTCCCTCAATTGTTATATTTATAGATGCATTGTTTTTCCATTGATCAGAACATTTTGAGCTTTTGCCTATACAAGTAGAGCATTTAATATGTCCCTGGCCATGTAGGGGAAGTTAGCTTAAATTTCAGCATCAAAATAAGTTCTTCAATGGATAACTCCAAAACTGAAATTACTAGCTTGGACACATAGCCCAATCAACTAGTTTATCTCATCATCCCATCTCATTGGTGAATAAGACATCATCTAACATGAAAATGACTATTATTTTCTAGATGAATAACGGCACTAACCACTTGGCCAACATTCAAATCAATTCAAAAATCAAATGTCCCGTTGCTGTGCTTTAACTTTCACAGGGACCAAAATGAAACTAATGAGTACAGGGATTAAAATTGCACTTAATATGTTTTACCCAACTGACAAACCAAGAACATTTCCCTTGCCTCTCAACAAACGGAATCAAATACAGGCACAAAAAAATAGCATAGTTAAAATTTTGATTTTGTTACATGAATAATTGGAACCACTTCCAGCTAGAGTATAGAAACGGGGTCAACATAGGTATTATAGCATAGGACACCTTCAATTTTAAAAACTACTTGGAAGAGAATGGCTTCAGAGATACGCTGGCAGTAGATAACCAGATTATACTGTCTGTCAAATCAATTTTACTCTTCGGCAACAAGGAAGGGTAGTCCCCTAACATCCCAAATTAAAAAAAAAAGAAACAAAAAAATCAATACCAATTACAATTTTCTTACCGTCGGCAAGTAAAACAAGAGAGATGCACTAGTAATAAGAAGCAAGTAAGAAGGTGCATATATTCCTACAGGTCAGAAGGTGATCCTTTTCTCAAAACTTTATTTACATAATATACAGTCATGTTAAAACAATCCAAACAGCTTACCAGCCTCCGTGTCTTGAGAAGTAGTCGTTATCTAATGATATAGCAAGAGCTACAGTTACAGCTCTCTCTGCAAGGGTCAGTGTGCGACTCACTTCCAGGTCTTCAATCTGCAGAAAGAACATTATAGCAATTAGTTAAGAAGAGAAAAGTAAGGTTCTAGAGAAAAAGGTGTAGGGAGACTTTACTGCATTAGCAAGGCCAATCTTGGAGCTGGGATCAGAACTCCCAAATCGAATCACATACTGACCAGCATCAGTCAAAATCTGCACATTTCAGTCAACGTATAATTCAGGTTTGAATTCCAATACAACACCTAAAATATGTATAGAACTGAACATGAAATTCTTCAGTTAAATGGCTCCACAGTAACAGTTAGAAAAGTTGATATTTGATATAGCTATGAAGTTAAATCCATTGCACTTGATTGTTGCGCTTTCGCATCTTCTTAGGTTTAGCAACTTATGGCTACTTTTTAGCTTTTAGGCTTAGCATTGTTTGGTTTGAACTTCCGTTCAAGGCTTTCGAGGTTTTTCTGGGTCTTTTGATTTTCCTGGGTTGTTCTTGAGTTTTCTGGGTTTTCATGCGTGAAGTTGAACCGTGGGAATTTTCTGGATTTTTTGATATTTTCAGTAACATATGGATTTCCAATCTGTGTATCCGTGGGCCAAACCTGAGTTGATTTTTGAAACTACTGGGTACACGTTGGTTAAGGTTCTTAACAAACTAAGGAATATCCAACCCTTTAGCAAATCGGGCAACGAAACGGCGATCATTGCTGATGTTTGTGAAGACGACGAGCTAGTATGTAAGGATGATAAGGCCGACAAAGGGGGGTTTCTTCTACTCTTTTAATGAAACCCTTTTTTCAAAACTGGGTCTCCACCTGCCACTGAGCTCCTTTGAAAAAGAGATTTTATTAATGTTAAATGTAACCCCTGCCAATTGCATCCCAATAGTTGGACCTCTACTAAGGTTGATGGCGTTGTATTTGCTCAGCTCCCTTAGATTGGCTTCCAGCAGGTTGTGAGCTTGGTTGTGGGAGGAGTGGGGGAAAGATGAATCCCAAAAACTTCAATATTAGACAATTCTATTGTTTCAACTTTCAATCGAAACTTGAAAAACCTGTGCTTAATGACATTAATTGTCACTTACCAGCGGCATATAGATAACTTAGCAATGAGGTGGATTATGATAAATATCAAATTTGGATTTATTTTGTAGAACAAAACCAACGGAAATCCCAATCTAGCCATAGATATTTTCAAAAGGAAAAATTTACTCATAATGTTTAGAAGACGGGTATTATTATAAAAGAGAAAAATAGCAGCCAACGATGAGCATGTTTAACAAAGGTAACCTAAATTTTTTTAACAAAGGAGTAAATGCCAAAAACCAACCTCAAAGCCAAAACCCCTCCAATCACGGTCTATTTCAGCAAGCACCTCACCATTAATATCTTTCAATGTGAATGTCCAATTCCATAAGCCAGGATTCTCTACCACAGCAAATTGCTTATTCCTGCAAATTTAATTCTTAGACTCACATTTCGTACAAAACACGAATGCTATGAAATTCAAAGCTTGAGCCTCTGAACAAAAATGAATTCAAAGAAAACCAATCAAATAGGTCAGGAGCATATGTGAACACATTTTCAAATAAATGTGCCAATCAAATGTTATTCTTATACAGAGCATCATTATTGATAAACAAAGCACACACATCAATAAAACTGCAGAATGAATCAAACTTGTTGTATCAAGGAGAAAATAATAATAATAATTACCTGATTGTGCATAAACTACGATCTAAGACCCGTGTTCTATCTTTACTAAACATATAAAACAAATGGTAAATGAAAACCGAAAAGAAAAAGACTTTGGACGAGGAACAATGGCAAAAAAACAAGATTTAGAGAAAAATATTATAAGTTTGCCTTTGCTTAATTAGAAGATGCATGCAAAATGAATCCATACAACTCCACGGCTTAAAGTTTCCGGACCATTGGACAGCCTAGAAAGCTGTGTCAGAGAACTTAACTATATGCATTGAGATGGTCGATCATATGGATACACAATGGTATAATAGATTATTACCATTGCATCTCTTCTAGGACAGAATCAAGTTCAATAAACTTCCTTTTGGGTTATACAGAGATTCCCTTTATTTGGAAGGGGGGAGGGTGTAATCCAATGGGGGCTGGAGTGTTATCTTCACCTAACCTTTATTTCTGCCATTATTTATTCTAGTATCTCCACTGTTTCCAACCCAATTCCTATTGTGGCCTCTGGTATAATGAAATCCATTTCCCCTTCCTAAAATTGAAAAGACAGAGGAAATGACCAAATATTTGGAAAAATATTAGAGACGGATCACATGCTAATTGACTTTCATGAAGTGCAAACTTACATATAGATAACAGATCGTTTTGTTAGTGTAAAATTTGGAATCCAATAATCAAGTTATCTGTGAAGAAACTGAAATATAAATGTCATCCTGAATACATACAGAAAAATCAAAATCATGTCAAATATAATGCAGGTAAAAAGAAAAATAAACAAAAGGACACAAATTAAATAATAATACAGTCCATATTACTTCATCTATGGACAGTTAAAGTTCTGTTTTTTTACTGTCAGCGATATCAAATTGAATCCAATGGGCATATAAATGAAATATCCAGATGGAAAAAGAGATCAAAGGACATTACCATTTTGACAATTAATTATAACAAATAAAAAACATAGTATCTCTATATTACCCCAGGTACAAATCATAGATTCTTCTCCAGAGATGCCATCGCCTGTGAACTACTCCAACTTCCTGAAGAGAGGACTTGACACAATTAACAACCAAAGTGATGAAAAACAACTTACTCATAAAACAATGCACAAAATTTGGCATACCTTACCATCAACTTCTGCATAAATTGAGCTTGTTATCCACCAAAATGGTCTTCGAACCTAACAATGATAGTTGTTCGATTTATTTCACAAAGGTGAATAAAAATAAATTTTTCTAGAACAGAACCAACAGAAAAAAAAAATTATATATATATATTTATATATGTTCCTTACCCTAAAGAGCTCATTCCCCAAGCCATCAGTTATGTGTGCAACAAAAGGCCGCCTTAGACGAAGCAACTGCAACAAGAAGGTTGAAATGGAATGAAACAAAATTCACAATACACACATGAAAAGCACAGACAAATCAGACCAAGATACGCAGCATAAGTTGCATATGCACCCATTGAATTAATCGTTCCAGATCTCCACCAATGCACAAAGTGACGATATCTGAACCCCAATACAACTTTAGAAGTACTTCCCTCTTTGGACAAACGAAGAACTTACTGATAGACACCAAGTTGATCGCTCTCATGTAAAAGTTACCAAATAAGATGACATTTTCATAATCCAAAACTAGACTAGGCAGGTTAAAAGGATATTTTCATTCCACATATTGTAAAACATGATTCTAATCATTCATGTTACAATGTACAGTAAGTGTTAATAACAGTATGTTGTAATACGATATTTCGTGCACTAATATTCAAATAAGGTGTGTTTTTTTTTCCTCATAAATTGTCCGGGTTGTTAATATTACTGGGGCTTATTATTAGTTAAATCTGTTTTGGGAAATGAAGATTTGGATGTAAGATATAGCCTAGGAGGCGGATTTGCCAAATGCCATTAAGACAGACTTATTGATGACTATTTCCCTTTGGAATTTTTTGAAATATCAAATGTATTTTCTGAACAATATAATGGACAACTAGTAAGGTTTTATGGACTTGACTGAAAAACTCTCAGGAGATGTGGCAGATGTGGCACAAAAATTATATTCATGCTGATGTAATTTTCTATTCTTTTTTGATGATTTTTAAACTATATCTATCACCCTCTATTTGGAAGTATTGGTATTTGTAATTTCTTTTGTTCTTGGACGTTGCAAAAAAACAGTCTTAAGTGTATGGAATGATACAGAAATGAATAATACAACGAAAACATCTTTATCTAAAACATATGCAGGCATCTAAGTTTGGTTTATTGTAGTATCCACAAAATTATAACAACAACAATAAAAGCCTTATCACATTAACTAAGTGAGATTGGCTACATGGATGACATGATGTCATTCGAATCAGTTAAAAACCAAACTCTCAGTGATGTTACTGACCATGAAATCCCTTTTACTACAAAATGATTGATAACAACAAAAATATATAATTACTACTTTATTTCCACGTGGATGATACTTGAAAACATGTTGTAGAATAAAAGAATTAAAGGAAGTTAAGTTCAAATGATTGAAATGAATACCTGTCTGGTAATGACATTGCTCTGTTCACGAATATAACCTACGGGCTGCGTCATAGCAAGAAATACACAAAAGGTCAGCCATCATTGCTACAAACTATCTAAGAAAAATACATACAGAGGTATAACTTAAAAAAATGAGATAATAATTGTCACTGACCGACTGAGGATAGCACACATCTACAATGGCATAACGATTTTCCTTCAATCCAACCAAACAAAATCCCAAAATTAGACTTGAAGTCAAGAGCAATAGTCAAGAGAGATAGCATAAAAGGGACAAAAGTTAATAATAGAAAAATGTCACACAGCCTCAACATACAAAGTATCCATTCACTTTATAATGGATCTTTTAAGAAGTTGCTTAAATATAGCTAAAGGAACCAAGCTTCATATTCCGAGAATAAAGATGATCACCTGTTCAAAGCCTAATACAAGATTTGCCCACTCGATATCTCTGGTAATCAGCAAATTAGACCTGGCAAGCAGTGGCGCTACCTTAGCCTAACAAAAAAAGGAGAAGTAGAACATGTCCATATGAGACCATTTGTTGTGATCTTCTCAAGGGAAAAAAATTACACTATACAAAAAAAAAATGCCTAAACTAAACTCCTAAAACGGTTAAAAAAACAAAATCACAAAAGCTCATTGGTTTCAAATTTGTATGCACAAACACCCTCTTTTGCATCTACATGACAGGAGTGGAGTGGCCATCATGATATAGTGCAACTATAGTAATTGCAAGCATGGTTATCAAGACTCAAACTTGCTTATCTATCATGAAAATGCTTAACATGAAATACGATAATATGAAGTAAAATGAAAGTGCAAACTAGGGACAAGAAACGACCTCTTCGGGAGACAGCGGTTCGAAGAATTCAGAGACGGATTGACTGATAGGGGGTTGCTTCAAAACGGGGCGTCGTTTACCTCTTCCGACGACACCAGATGAAGCGGAGAACCAGCGAGGGTCACCACCATAACCTCCACAGGATTTAACCACTTTCCTCCCTCTGGGGTTTATCATTTTTCTATCATCAACCCAAAGCTTTGCGAGGAACTCCCTCGTCAATTGACGAAGATCCACTTCATTTCCACCGTCGGTGGCGCTTCCAAATGGCCGAGCCAGATTGGGATTGCGTTTGGCTGAAACGGCGACGTTTCGGTGAAAGCGAACAGGGGAACTTGCAGTGCTAGATAGCCACTTCCAACCCTCCTTGTAGCAATTCTTCTTCATCTTCGGTCTAAAACCTCCAAAATTGCAGCAACGAGTAGTGATGATGAAAGAGAAAGTGGTGGAGCAGTGATCAATACACCAATGCTGCGATAGAATTTCAATGGCTGAATTGCTGGGATCGCAATCGTCGAAATTTCGAGCCCAGTGGCATTTTTGCCGATTTTATTTTCAACGTTTCCCTCTCTGGTTGACGTTGATTTGGCTGGGAAACTACTCGAAATTCAAGTGTCGGAAATCGAATTCTGATACAGTTTTTTTTCATTTAAATTTAAAATTGGGGAAAGAACTATGAAAAAAATATTAATTACTTCAAATATAAATAATTGATGAATAAAATTCAAATATATATATATATATATATATATATATATATATATATATATATAAATTAGACGGCACACTTGCCTTTAAATACTAGATTACCCTTTATTAGATATTAGTCTTTCCTATAACCTTAATATCTTTTAGAAGATTTATATTAAATATTTTTTTATAGATCTTTGTGTGATATATATGGGTTATTAATTTTAGAAGACGTATATTAAATATTTTTTTATACATCTATGTATGGTTTATACGGATTGTTGATTTTGAAATTTGTATGAAATTGAAATATAATAGTTAATGTATATATATATTATTTTAATTATTTTTTTTATGTTAAAATTTTATTATAATAGTATATATTTGATCCAATCCTCTCTCTCATTTATTAATTTAGAATTTTAATGGCTTGATTTGACTTGTTTCAATATCTAAACAAATTTTTGGATCAAAATTTAAAATTGAAAAATATCACTTATTTTTTGAACTTCAAGATCATAAGACCTATTTTTATAAAAATTATATAAAATAATGTAAAATTTATTTTAAATCTTATTTTTTAAAAGTAAAATAAGATTTTATATCTTATATATTTAGTCAACATAATCTAAAAGAAAAATTTGAATCTTTTATTTAAGTCAAATAGTAAAATAAATTGTCTTAAATTTTAATTAAATCTGACTTTAAAAAAGAGTTAAAGTCAATGACGTAAATTAGGACTTACTTTTAACACTTATAAATTTTTTTTCTAACAATGAAAATATTTAAACGAAGAAAAAAGGATGAAGTGAGAAAATCGAAATTAAATATCACAAAAACCGAAAAAAAACTTTCTTCCTAAACTTTTTCACTCTCACATGAGAAGGTTTGCAACGAAAGTTAATTTCTACATTACTTTTTAATTAAATAATAAAATTAATTTATAAAACAACAATAAAATTAAATAATTATAAACATCTAAATATATATATATATATATATAGTGATTATGCATATAATCGATTACGTAAACAACATAATCTAAATATATATATATAGAGAGTTATGATTACGTATATAATCGATTACGTAAACAACATGATCCATTACCTGTATAATCGATTATGTCATTTATCTAATCGATTATATATATAATCTTATATATATATATATATATATATATATATATATATATATATATATATATATATA
>Ga0209489_100453_pt1 | contig 76162 bp, 55 predicted proteins | sample SiratrowhiteBW_FD_187527 | JGI IMG/M metagenome (GOLD analysis project Ga0209489, IMG submission 187527) | Root nodule microbial communities of legume samples collected from California, USA - Siratro white BW (SPAdes) (version 2) | ecosystem: Host-associated > Plants > Roots > Nodule | place...
GCCTTCGATTTTCGAGTTCTCCTCTCATTGTGATTTTTGATTTGGGCCATGGAAGGATTTCCGGGCAGCGGAGGAACATCATAATCCTCTTCCACAGCTTCCCAAAGATCATGAGCATCAAGATGGGCTTCCATTCTGATTGCCCAAATTTCATAATTTTCTCTGTCGAAAATGATCGGAGCAATTGGAGACAAATTCCCGTTAGATTCCATCTCACAGGTCCCTTAAGAAAAAAGCTCTGCTACCAATTTGTTGGTTTTAAGGATGAAGGAAAAAAAAGAAACAAAGTAATTAATTTAGAAGATGAGAGAGTAGGTAACAATTTTGGTGTAAAGGGATTAATTTTATTTGATAGCTGACCTTTACAATTTATAGTACTGGAATTAACTGAAAAGCAGATATTTATGCCAACATGAAGGCACGACTCAACAAACTGGAAAATATAGAAGTAGTGCTAATAGCATGATAAACAAACCTAGTGATTCCTAAAAACTCGGTCTAATTTATTTGAATTAATTAAACTAAATAATTAAAAAAAAATATGTGAGTCACGTGAGTTGAAAGTTCTTACGTAGATGAACTGATCTTATACCATTGTGTGGTAGTCATACCCTCGTTGTGGGATAGCACTCGAGTCCCTTCTCTAGCTATCTCCTGCAGATTTTATATAAAATAAAACAAAAGTATCACGCCCTTGAAATTAGAGATGAGAGTATAGACTGAATTATTTCTGTAGATTGAAATGTAGAAAATTGATACAAATAGATAGATCCTAATGATGCTATCCTAATTATAGAGACAAGGAAACAAATCACAGATAGTGAGGCTCCCAAATTAAGTAAAAAACAAGTCACAAATTAAATCTATACACAATCAATCCCCTAATTGAAGTAATTACAATCACAACACAATCCTACTTAATTACATGTGATAGTTAATCTTATCACATAGAGTCATGCCTCTCCTCGAGCTGGTGAATGAATATATATTCTTCTCTACTTGCAACTAAGATTGCAAAATTGGTCTGTGGAGATCCCTATGGTAAAAGCATCTGCCACTTGAAACCACAAAGGGATCTGCATGGTAGTAATTATACCAGTCCAAATTTCTGTATGATGAAGTGTCTGCGTATTTATATATGTGTAATTCTGTCATGTTGTATTGTATGGCGTGCAATGTTGATGGCAGAAATGTTATCACAATATACTCTCATAGGTTTCTCATACTCTATCTTGAGGTCATGGGCAATCGGAGACTGTCCTAGACATGATTTTACAGTTATAAAAATACTTTAGAAAAGAAATTTCTTCTCCATGGTATTTGAATCTGTTAAATTGTGATTATTATTTTATTGTACAACTGTCATAAGCTGCTATTTGGGCGTATATACCTAGCTTAAGGATCGAATGTTATAGGCTATAGCTCTTTAAATTGTTGTTTAACCTTTTATGCTATTTCTTTTGTCATATAGGAACATGGTACATGTTGTCTGCATGATGAAAGACATAAATCACGAGGTCTTTATTATCTGAAAACAAGCTCACTTATGTCATGTTTTGCAACCTCAACTCTAAAGCTTTTGCATGACCGTTTGGATCACCCGATTTTGGCCAAGTTGAAGATGATGACTCCTATTCTTAAGCAACTTCAAGTATTAGAATGTAGATCATGCTAAATAGGAAAACATGATAGGTCATCATTTCCTAACGAACTGAAAAAAGTATGTGACTTAGTTTTCTCTACCATTCATTCAGATATTTGAGGACCAAGCTATGTCACATCTTTAGGGTTTAGATATTTTGTAACCTTTATTGATGAATTCTCTCATTGTAGTTGAGTTTATTTAATGAAAGACAAAAACTTTTGTCCGCATTCATGTCCTTCTCTAATGAGATTAAAAACTAACTTGGAAACATAATTAAGATCTTCCAGCGTGACAATACTTAAGACTTCTTTTTGTTAAGTTTTTTTCTTTTTTATCCTCTCGGGGTATTCTACATGTGTCCACTTGTCCACACACCACAACTTATTGAAATTACACACTCCCTAATGTTAAATACAAATGTTCTTGTACATCACTGGGGAAATGCATTCCTCACTTATTGTTTTTTATTAAATAGAATGTGTTCTTCTCTTGAAAATCAAATTCCTCGTTCCATTATTTTGTTATGCTAAACTATCTCCCATGAAACAGACTCTTGATCTTTTTGCTCAATTGTGTCGGGAACGAAGGTACCCTCATTTGAGGCTTGATGGCTCCACATCAATTAGTAAAAGACAGAAGTTGGTCAACTGCTTTAATGATCCATTGAAGGTAAAATGCTTACCGTTATAATTTTGCTCACTTGGAATTCATTAAGCATCATTTATGATTGTCCTTATATAAGAGTAGTTGACATGTTTCAGGACGAATTTGTTTTTCTCTTAAGCAGCAAGGCTGGTGGTTGTGGACTCAATTTGATTGGTGGAAATCGACTTGTCTTGTTCGATCCTGATTGGAATCCAGCAAATGATAAACAAGTAATAATACCCTTGGTTTAGTTGTGACAATCGTTATGTGCATGCTCTCTCTCACTCTTGTACATATTCTTCTGTTTGTGTTTTTCCTCACCAATAAACAGGCTGCAGCAAGAGTATGGAGGGATGGACAGAAGAAAAGAGTTTATATTTATAGATTTCTGAGTGCTGGAACAATAGAAGAAAAGGTATATGTTGTTGTGATAATTGAGTAAAGACAATGCATGTTACATTTGTTATTCATTTAGCTTCTGTTCCTTCATTGAGTTATTTCTGTTTACATTTCCATTTAATATTCTGGTAAGTAATGTGTAGGTTTACCAGCGTCAGATGTCAAAAGAAGGGCTGCAAAAGGTCATTCAGCAGGAGCAAACTGATAGACTTGAGTCGCAGGTTTCTGATGCTTCTCGCATGTGTTCTAGTTGATGCTGCTTATTCCATTTCTTAAAATCTTATTCATTTCTGTCATGCTGTTTATTTTCAGGGTAACTTTCTTTCAACAGAGGATCTTCGTGATTTGTTTACTTTTCATGAGAACATCAAGTAATGAACTCCTTTTCTCTTTGATTCCTATATTTACTGATACAAATGTGCAAAAGATTAATATGCATTTGGTATCTGGAATTTAATGGAAAGGGGGAAAGAGAAAACTAGATAATTGAAAATTCTCTCAATTTTGTGGTGAAATTATCGAAATTCTCCATGCGTTGAAAGTAGCCAAGATCAAATGATTCATTCTAATTGCAATAGGATCTTCAAAATCTCAAGATTTTTGAAATCCTTGAAACTGGTGAACTAAAGATAGAGGCAAGGAAGGAACAAAATGACTAGTTTCTGCACAGCCACTGAAACATTTGAATATGAACGTATTGCACAATTTCTTTGCGATTATCAATTTGAGTGTTATTCTTCTGTTTCCCTTTCCCATACGAATTAATAAATAAATCTGGTTGATCATAGAATCATCTTGAAAAACACAAAATAATCATAAAAGAAGTTTGTCATTGTGCAATTGAATCATGGTTTATATTGACGCTGTTAGTGACAGGGTCAAAAGAAATGACACCCCTCATCTTATGTATTGTCTATCACAGCATGCATGTGATCTTTACTTAACTATCAGTCTAATGTCTACTTTATTATGTTTCATTAGGTCAGAGATTCATGAAAAGATGCAATGCAGTCGGTGTCAAACACATAGTGGTCCTCGGAGCACTGATGCCCAATCAACAGCAGATAATGAATCTGGCGAAGAAACCTCTGATATAGGTGGATTTGCAGAAATTGCTGGCTGCTTACAGAATTTGAAAAGATCAGAAAAGCAGGTTGCTTTGTGTACTTTTGGATATAAAGTTTATGTACGCTATAGTTTTGAAAAACAAATAATATAAGTTTTGACTCCTTACATTTCCTTTTTTTCAGATAGGGAGCCCATTGGAAGAAGATTTAGGAAGTTGGGGCCATCATTTCTTACCAAATTCTGTACCAGATGCCATCCTTCAGGCTTCAGCCGGTGAAGAGGTGAGTCCTAGGGTTTCAATGCATTTTTATTCCCTTTTTTTACCCTGGAAAACATGTAAATACCTAAATAGGAAATCTGCCCATGATTATAATATATGACTTGCAGGATTATTCCTGTGAGTCCATTCTCATCACAACACTTGAAAGTAGCAAAGTTGGTTACATTCACCGCTCTATATTTTCAGGTGAGTTTTGTCTTCACAAACCAAGTTAACGGACGACTGGTACCCATCGAGTCTAAGATGAGTCCCAAGCTACAGCAAAAGGAACCAAATAAGGAATTACTCAAATCAATGCCCACTCCTTTTTCTTTGCATAACAGATTACCGCAGCAGTCTGCTTCTGGTGTTGCTAGTATGTCATCATCCACTCCCAATGTAAATTCTGTGGGAATTACCAGAAACATGTCCAATGCGGCATTTAAAACCAACTACTCTCTTGTTAGTAAAGTATTACCACACAAAAGATCATGTCCTGCTAATATCAATCATCATAATTTTGAGTGATATATTTCCTATTTTTCACCCGTCCTGCTGTTCATGGAAGCTTACAGACAAAAACAATCAAGCCAACACTTGTTTGGTACAATAATTTGTAGTCATTTTCAGAACTAATTTGATATATAAGAAAGTGAGAAGAGTTCATTTTATTTTGTATATTTTAAATAATTCCACCTAACTTTTTTTTCTTTTATGAATTCTTATAATTCATCACCGATTAGCCATCATATCTTTAAAAATTTTCAAATGTATCTAATTAAATGCTGCTTTTGCAAAAACTTACTGCGAAACTTAACAAAAGGGAAGAATAGACTCTTGTGGAAAATAGTTAAACAAGTATTTTGTGTACATGTTCTTTTGTTAAGATTATATAATTTCTTTTTATTATAAAATCTAATGTAATTTTATACTCTAAGTTTGATTTTCTCGACGTAGGGATCGAATTGACAAACAGCTGTAAACACTCAGATTAAATTTGATTTTTTAGAGCGAGAGATTGAATGAATTAGTGTAATTAAAAAAAAGACAATCATTTTTCTTTATTCATACATTAAGGAAGAATTTTTTTCATCTAGACTAATCTCTTATTAATTATAATTGTTTCTCATAGAAAATACGTGACTGGGTATGAAAAAAATATTTTTTGATACTGGTTCTTTTATACACGTCCATTAATTTATTTCGTTAAGACATTAATTACTGAGATTGTGTCCCTATTTCCGCATAACTCTCAATACTTTACACATTAATGAGAGAAATAATAAAAAAGATTATATTAACAATTAACAAGTTAAAAGTAACTAACATAAACAAATATATTAATTAAATTTCTTAATTTATGTGTTGACTTTCAAAAGAAAAATAAAAAATACAAAATGATAGATGACGTAAATTTAAATTGACTCAAAAGAATTATGTTAACATTCCTGAGAGTATGTCAAACATTTCCCAAATGTTCAAATCGTTTACAAGAGAAGTGAACAAATATGTCAAATGTTAGAACGAAACATTTGTTACAAGTTGCCTAAAGTAATTGGTTTAAGGCTCTGTTCTCGAAAATTAGAATTTATCCTCTTCTCCAAACTCGATTTCGTGCAACACAAAAGTACTCACTAAATATTTGATATGGTTCTTAGAACTAGTTCCAGTGCTGCCTCAGCAGAGCTTCACAAAAGGAATTGGTTTTAGGTGTCTTCCAAAATACAAAATCTTATCCTCTTTCATTTCTAGTGACGTGCAAGGAACATTTTCCTAATCCAAAACAAAACTTCTTTGGCACCATCGACTTCATCCTTTGTTTTCTGTTGAGCTTACAGCGTCTCTCTTTCTGCCACTAACACTAAACTCAATCTAATACACACACATGTATTAGATTGGATTTTTTTTCCAACGTCAACGTCGGAGACAAATGACATTAGAACACAATAACTTGTATTATTTCATACATTAGAGGAGCTTCAAGAGTATTTCTAGGAAGACAACGTACTTAAGAGAGTTATGGTATTCTGATTCAAATTGGGTAGATTTCCCATTTGATGAAAGGTTAATCTTTGGTTTTTTATATATTCGTTAGAGATAACCTTCTTTATTGGAAAGATAAGAGGCAAAACATTGTAACCAACTTGATGAGTACATGAAACTAACTAAAGACCTATGCATTCCAAAGGGATTATGTGGAGCATGTCACACAGCCGAAGTGTTGGTCATTTTTTTTTTCTTTCTTTGGATTTGTAATTAAGACTTTAGGGTTTAGTAGTCTTCTATCTGTAATTTCTCTTGGATCGAGCTTCTCTTGAAGCTCACAAGTTATACATTATTGGTCGCATCCAAGGAACAAGCATGAAACACGTTTAATACGTGTCAAATAAGAAAAAGTAAGAGATCAAGTCACATGACCCAGATTTACTTAGAAGCATGTCTTTTAGGGAAGCACGTGAGAATTTATTTGAATTTTTACCTCTAAAATTCTCGGCGACATTTATTATAAATAGACTCGTTAGTTTCTTGTAAATCACTTTAAACTTGAATGTAAGTATTGTTATTGTAGTGAAATTCTTTGAGAGAGAAAAAAATGATTATTTTTTTAGTCCTATCTTATTTTGTTGGATCAAGTGATTACTCTGTCCATCACTTAACTTGGATTTCTTGAATCTTTATTTCCATCTTTTACTTCAATTATTCTTTATATATCTAGTTGTATCTATATTTCTTCATCCAATTATGTGTTTGTATTTATCTTTTTGGTTTAATCACTTTCATCTCTTGTATGTAAATTTTTACATTTATATAATTCAATTATACTAAATTCGTGTTTACTAATTAACATCCTTAAAAGTACCTTAACTTAAGTTATTAGAAATTAAAATCAATCTTTCAAAAACACCATACAAGTCAATCATATGTTAATTTTTTTATCACTTCCAAATTGTACTCATATCAAAAGTCCAATGCATAGGCGGAGGATTGAGCCATGGTTGTAGCTAATCAAAGGGCTTATTATTTATGATACACAAGAAATAATTTCTCTTTATTTGCCTTGGAATCTCAATCTATACAAAGTCTTAATTAAAAGAGTTTTTTTCATTATCCATAACATATGTGTAGTCCAACTGCACCCTCTTTTGATTGGTCTTTCAAACAATTGTTTCAGAAACAAGTCTAGAGATTACATTGTTATCATTTATGTGTAATATCTCAAATATACTGTTATATGAAATAGCAAAACATATTAACATTAATAATCACTCTGTTAGAAAGTCATGTCTAAAGAAATATTTAATGATTTATCAATTCTCATTATTAGCTAGGACATATATTCGTTAAGTCACTAAAAATATTCTCATATTAACTATAGATATAATAAAGTCTTAATATATATGACCTGGATGCTCCAATTTAAAGGAAATTTAAAATTGTATAAATATGTTAAAATCTCATTATATAATAACTCATGATATAAAGATTAATTATATCAATACTATTAGTTTAAAATAGAGTACCATACTTTCTCTCCTATAAATTGTAAACGGCTTTGTGATCTAAACACATGACATTCCTCAGATTGGTTTCTCTTAACCTTTAACATCACATCCTGTTAACCATTTCTAACCCATTTTATAACTAATAAAGTTTATTGAGAACAAGTTATCAAATAAGACCTAAAACCTAGAAAAGAATTGTAATTTTCAATAAGGTTCAGTCGGCTGGTATTGCTCTTAATTAAAAACATATTCAATTTACTAAAAAGTTCTTAGAGAATGAAAAATGGAGAACCTCAAATCAAAATCGTCTGTACTAAGAAGGGCTCTTGAGAAGTTGTATAATCATAAGGGCAAAATTATGAATTAATTTTTTATCCGGTGGGAAGAGAATTTCTTGATCAATGATCATGGACGGGCTATAATGTTATATCCTGAAACGAGAGGAAATTATGTAAAATACAATTTCTAGTCAATACAGAATCAATCCTGAAACTAAAGGGCTTTCTTCACTTGAAAGAAGTCGGGATGGTCCTTGTTAGCAGCGTCTACATCCTCTGGAGATGCCACAGCAACCACAACCCCTTTGTCCTTAACTGCTTCCATTGCATCCGCAAAATTTTTGAAGTCCTTCAAACTGACATACATAAAACAGTACAAGAACAACGAATGGTTTCAAAGGTCAGAATTAAGTTCAATGGGAAGTATAAGTCGTGGCACCATGTTGCCCAGGTAGTACATGGAATTTATGTGCAAAAATATCCACATTCTTTTGATTCATTAATATTTCAAAAATGTCTCAAAGCAACACATTCACGGAGACTAGTCTGTGGAGCAGTAAACTACATGTAACCGATATCATCCAACCACAGAAAATCAGCCGTGTTAAAATTTTCATTGATTCAGAAAATCGTTTTGGGATTGTTGCTCACCACCACAGAAAGAGTGTGAGAGTATCGAGATCAGATACATTATTCTGCTTCATCATTAGCCACAGATCAAATGACCACAACTTCATAAACAGTAAAGATCATGCATTAATCAACTATCAGTCTTTACCTAGTAGATAATATTTCTTCACGTCTTCTTTGTCTTTCTTCCTCTGTGATACCCAGTAAGTACCGCAACATACTGCAAATAAATGAAAAGCAAGCACAGTTTGTAACTACAATAAGAGAGAGAAGGAAACAATAATCGCGCATTTTAGACGCCTCTACTAATAATCAGCAATTAAGCTTTGCTAGGAGTAATTTGTGTCTGGCCCAGTCTCAGTGATTTGGTCATTGAGTGGACAAACAACCAAATATGCATAGAAAACATGCTGGAAAGCATCAATTATCTCAGACATACCTACTATAACCTTTGGCATCCGGAAGTTGATAAGCATCTACATCCCCAATGGTTCCAATTATGGCTTTTGTCAAAGTGTCGTCATCTATTTGTAGTTCTCTTAAGAAGTCACCAGTTCCATCATATACATCAAGTGTCTTCAGCAAATTGGGATCACGATAGGATAAGAAGGAGAACACTCCTAGAAACAGAAAAGGGTAAGATTGCAGGGATGTTTTTTAAAAGGAATTAAATTAGACTACACAGACAGCGTAAATATTTTTTAATTCATCCAATGGCAGATTGAAATGAATGGTAAATTAGTTGACTCAATAATTTTTTTTTAAAAGCCATACCAAAATTGTTTCTAATTGGCTGATAGTATTAAAGTTACACTGACAATACATGAAAATTAAATTCTTTCAATAACTATTCCTAATGTTAAATATAATTCAACTTACCTGAGTGAGTATCAAAATCACAGAAACCTCCGTAAGCTCCACCACTAACACGTACCCGATCCCACAACCATGTATTGCTAATGTATTTGGAAATAACATATGCACTCCCATTAAGCTGATAACCAACATCATAAATGTTGGCTGCTTTTCCAACGTAATTAACCTATAGAAGAAACACCGTGACATGTTGATAGAAACAAATTAAAGGCAATAGGGAAAAATGGAAAAAAGAAAAACTTCTGGATCAATTACACTCTGCCCTTGCGTGACAGAAATAAAAATATGAAAAAGGATAACAAAATTAAATTATATTACCTGAGTAGGAATCACGATAGCTTCATTTGTCAACGGAAGTCTAAAATTCTGAGTAGTTGTTGCAATGGGAGGGCTAGTGGGAAGCAGATCAACAAATTTGCTCACAACTTTCTCTGCGCTTGCAAGGTTTTTCGTATCAGCAGTGACATTTACCAAGCAACCTTGTTTGGAAAATATAGATTTGCGAATTTCCTCAAGTGAAGATGAGATATCAACCCAGTCTTGATCAACTCTTTCTTCAAGAGTTCGGAGGAATTCAAGGTAACTGGAAAGAATAATCAAGAAATATATAGGTATACAGCACGAATTATACTCAGTACTGTTTTTCAATAATAAAAAGTAGAGTAAAAGGGACAATCATGAAACCTTTAACAGATAATAGTAGTGTCAATTTCTCTTTTAAAAATTTAAATAATTCTTTTAGAAACTAGGGACAGAATAAGATCAGATTTATCTAATCTCAGTCTTATATTTTTATTTTTCCCTTATCTACTAGTTTGAATTCTACCTACCCCTCATAAATTATGAAATAAGAATTATCATTTATTCTCCTAAACTATATGCTATAGAGCACAACACTCTGATCCAGGAATCGACCCACCATGGTGAAAACAGCAATGGCCAGACAATATAGGTCTGGGGAAACAGAGGGGGTTCCAAACCCCAAAGCAGCTTCAAGCTGGAACATGAAGATAAGCCCATGAATGGTAAATTAGTTGACTCACAAGGAATGACTTGGATTTTCACAGCAGAAGGCTGTCATCTTCTGTGATAGGTTTAAGTGTGATTTGTTTGGTCAAGAATCATCTTCACCATTAGAGGACCAAACATATTGACGTTAGATATCACTTTATTTGCATTGAGGAGATGATTAAATAAGGTGGACACAAAGGAGAACTTAACTGATATGTTTATGAAGCCAGTTCATTGAAGCACATTCATGCACTGTTTTGACTTGTTGAATGTTAATCGCTGGTAGAAGTGCTAATGATAGATATTACAAGTCAATGTGGACTTTGTTAGGTGATACCCTGAACTTTCAGGATGTGATAGACCATCTGGAAGTGTAGACTGTCTAGCTGGGTAGACAATCCAATGGTCAGCAACAGTGTAATTTTGTTATTAGTTAGATTTTTGTTTTCAGTCCTAACTAACTTTGTACCCTTTTGTCGTCACCTATATATGGGTGCCTTGTATACAATAAAAGAGTGACGGTTGATTTATATGTATTTTCTTGTCTATATATGAGACTTGTTTGACTCAACGTTGTATGGGTGCTTCTGTGGTTTGTTTCTTTTTCATTGCTTGTTTGTTGGTTTTGATCTTTTGCATAACAAAGGGATTTAAGCTTCACTTTCTTGAGTTTATCCAAACCTCCATATAACTAATTCAAAATATCCTGGGCAGCCTTCGCTCAAGATATCTTCTCAAAATTGGTAGAACACACAATGATGGATCAGTAAAAGAGCTTTGCAGTCTTTCTTCTTGGATTCCCTGTAAATTCCCCTTCTATGCCTCCATAGCACATTCCTTCACTTCTTGGAAACCAAAGATGACACCCATCTAGATACACAATTGATCAAAGTTCTTGCCAACAAGAATTGAACAGATAGAAAACCCACGCAAGAAAGGGTTTCTCACACGGCAGAATGCCAATTGAATGAAAAAACTGATAGTAAAAGAATGTGTACATGCTAAAAGAGAATTGTCATTCTTTGTTACAGAATCCAATATATAGATCATTTGTCACAACTTTTATGAAGGAGAAACAGAAGGGTCAGTTTATAACTAACCGTAAATAGAAAAGAGAAACATCTCTAACAATGTCTCACCAGCTAGTAGGCATCACACACAAGTATTTGATCAAGATAGCTCTAGATACCACTTGTTAGAACACAAACTGACTTTGTTGGGAAGGGGGGTATTGAAAATCCGACCACCACTCACCTGTCTTTGTGCCTTCACTTCATCCTTTAAATCTGACAAAAAAATTCAAAAGGATATACAGGATGCCCTAAAGGTTCAAGACCGGCAAGCTGTCTAATGATACAAAAACTCTAAAAAGATAGACTTGGATATGGCAGATTTGCCTATAGAAAAGGCAGTATTGGGACGAAAATGGGGATTCACAGTTAAGTATAAGGAGAAATGACAGATGGATTCATTCAAAGATATATAAAGCTTGGTTGGTTGTCAAGGGTTTTACTCAAACCAACGGAATTGACTATCATGTGAAATTTGAACAGTCATAAAATTAAATACTATTAGATTTTTTATTTTTCAAAATTAAATAATTTCTAGAATCACAGGATAGAATAAGACCATATTCATCTCATCTCAACCTTATCTTTTGTTTTATTTTTCCCTTATCCACAAGTTTGATCTATAATCAGATTGGCAAGATAGTCTCCAACCAACTCTGCCTATTCTATCATCCTTTGTAACTTTAATTAATCAATGAAATAATAAGTGCGTTGTATTCCTAAACTACAATTAATATTTAAATCCAATAAATAAAACGAATATTACTAGTAGCAATTAATATGACAATAATGGATATAATGACAAAGAATAATACATAAATGCAACCTCGCAATAAGTTACAAGAGTATATAGATTTTCCAACCTTAGACCTCCCATCTTTTCTGACATCCAACCTGCTGCATTTAGTTTTGAATCCATCCTTGCAGCTGCAATTCCGTGACCACTTCCTCTTAAACGATTCTGACGATAGACAAAAAGAACAATATAGATAATTAGTATAGAGGCTCACACCTTTTATCATTTTTGTGCTCCCTTTACATGAAACATTTCGATAATTACCTCCATTCTTGCTCTACTCTGGGAAACAAATTGTTTGAAACGCTGTTGGTCTGTAAATTGAACATCTTGAAGGACAGAATTAACCTAAAGCAGCAGCATTTAGGATTTACATGACCACAATTAAAAATTCTAGGCTAATTCAGTGTGTTGAAATTAGAAACTTTTAAATAATTAAAAATACCAAGTCATAAAGGTCTTCAATACGTCCAGCCATAGCTTTGCCTCGAACAACCATGTGACTACATGGATCGTCCTTGCCCCGCACTGATGATGTGAATGGATAAACTGATATTCCTCCAGTTTTTCTCCCAATTAATTGGTTTAATTGGACAAAAGTCAGGTCCTTTGTTCCCATCTCCAACAATGATTGGCTGTCAAAAATAACATGAGTTACTGACAATTGAGCTTTATATTATTTATCTGTCAAACAAGATGCTGTTGATTTTGATATACACATGATTATGAAGAGGAATAGGAGAATTAAACATCAAAAGGGAAGACAAAGATTGATAAATCCTTAGATTAGCTACTTAGATGTTAGCATCAAACACTTTAGTCTCTGAACTATCGATTAGTCCAAGAAATTGTAAGAAGTCATTCTAGTCCTTTCCGCCTCATTTTTTTACTTGCTTCAAGGACTAAACAAGAGAATGACATTTTTGCAAAGTTATGAACTAAGTTTGGATTGTCGTTTGAGGGGCTTCAAATGGATATTCCCACATTCTCAAGCACTGAACATAATTGTAAAACTGGCTGCCACTGGGGATATGTCAGTTCACCTCAAGGGCAACTTTTCTTCCAAACAAGCACTAAATAATAATCTAGAAAAGTCATGGACTAAAGACCAATCATCACAATCTCACTGAGTAACATAGGAAGATTTATTGTAAAACAATAAGTTAGTAATATTATTATTTTATGTTGACAATAATAAAAGAATAATACCATTATATAGTATTTGTTACAAAAAAATAATTATTAAAGTTTATCTAGATAAAATAAAAATATTATATAAATTTTACTATACTGTGGCACAAAAATAATATTTTGCAATAATAAAATTTTATATACCGTTACTAATATTTTTTAACTATTTTAGTAATATAATAGTATGATTACGGTAAATTTACTGTTATGATACTCCAATAGTTATAATAATAATAATAATAATAATAAAAGTTATAAGGATAAAATAGATTAAATAAGAGTTTAGCATGAATTTAGCAGGAATACCGTTCATTCACAAACCAGTTTCTATATATAGATTTTGATAACTAAGCTCTGGACCGAGGAAGGTTAATGATAATATAACTATTCAACCAATTGAATATGGTTTCCAAGAAATAAATTAATTTTGCAAATAAATATTAGGAGCTATAGATGAATGGAAATAAAATTTAAAACATCTTGCAGAGACTTTATAATTACCAAAACAGTGGCACTAATGGAAGAAGCTCTTGCTTCAATGAATTCATGTTGAATACTATTTCAGTGTAAAGAACATCATTGGTGAAAAGATCATGCTGCAAAACTTTTACTCCATTGATATCCCCAACCTACATTTAGCAAGCAGGTTATTGTGAATCTCTACAGATCATAAAGCAAAAAATGTCCATCTCATTGAAGGGGAAGAAGTGATAACCTCGGTGGGAACACGAATAGGTTCTTTAGGAATATCTAGTAGAGAAAGGCTAGGAACAGTTTTCAAAGCTTCTGGTGGGTCAGGGGTTTCCTGCTTAAGCCGAAGTTCATGTGTAGCACGGGTCAACTCTGCCAGATCTTCTGTTGTCATACTACTTTTAACTTTCTGCAATATCTGTTTCTCTGTGGCTTCATCACGAGCAGCTTTCTCAGGATCCGGCTGAAAAGGAATGACCGTAATCAATAACGACCAGCATATATTGGATGCAATGGCTTTCACACTAACTCATGTTTTCAAGCCTATGATATGTAATAACGTACCTGCATTTCCACGGTAACTTTATGTGGGTTGTTCAAAATGAATTTCTCTATTAGAGGAGAAAAAACAGATTTAGAGCCCTCCTTTGCTATTCTAGATTTTAGACCTTGAAGAGGCTTCTCATACTTCAATGGGTCAAAGGGATTCATATCATAAATCCATTTACCCTACAAATTAAAATCAAAACAGTTAAAATAAAGAACACAGACATTGGACAGAATACCATGTCTGAATACACAAATAATGAGTTTCTGTAGACTCATTACACTTATTTTGCATGAATGGAAGATGTTGTTTCCTCTAAAATAAACAAAATATATTACTCTGATTCTCAACAAGAACAATTACAAATCTTAACGGGAGAAGGACGCACATTTCAACACCACAAAAAGTTTAGCATATCTTACAATGGACTGTAGCATGAGAGACAATCCACGAGGAAATGACCCAGTGTTGTTCTCTCTCAGAGAAAATTCAATTGTATTCATAGAAGCCTCAATGGCATCTGTATCAAAACCTTCCTCTGCCAATTTTTTAAGGGTACTTGTGACCAGTTCTTCTACTTTATGAATATCATCTTCAGAAACACCCTTCATTCCAATGCCAAATTGAGGCTGGAGTAGTTCATCTTCAACCCCACCACCGACAATGGCATCACCCAGTCCACTTTCTAGCAAAATTTTCCTCAGTGGTGAAGCAGGAGTGCCCAACAGAAGGTGATTCAGAAATCCTATTGCTAGCTCAGTTTCCAAGTCCAAGGGCTTATCAGAGAGCAACCAGTTAAGACAGACCATGTGTTTCTTCTTCAAATCACCCCCTTCACCAGCAGGATATGTCTCAACAATCCGGACTGGCTTTGAAAATAGTGTCTGTGGTTCAATCCTTGATTCTTCAGAGGCCAAACTAGAATCAAATAAGTCTAAGTATTCTGGACAATGGAGAACAGGAAGAAATAAGTGGCTTATTAGATCATAAACAGAAAAACATGGAATCATTTTGTTCATTCTTTCAGTCACCAGCAAAATAACAGTGCATAAAACGAAAGAGTTAAAAAATAGAGAAATATAAGAAGTAAAACCTAAAAATCCAAAGATATATCGGTAACTATTATGGAAGCACTTGGACCAAAAAGAATAGAATATTCAAAGGGGAAATCAATACAACCTCATGCATGACGAGGTAACTACTAGTATGAGAACTGAAGGAGGTATGTAAGGACATTCCTATTGAGATAGAATAGCATCAAAGCTCAACCTTAACTCCTTACTTGTTTAATGTAGTATTGGATGTGTTATCATGGACATACAAGATAATTCCCAATTGTATTCTTTGTCAGAAGTTATAGTTTTGATTGAAGAACTAAGAGAAGCAATTTACTCTAAACTTGAACTTCAGAGACAAATTTTTGAAACAAAGGGTTTTCGTTGAAACTGGAGTAAAATAAAGCATATGCATTAAAAAGATGTCATACAACAGGTTTCTTTCTAGAGCTAAATATTTGGGATAATATTATAAAATGGTAGGGAAATTGATGAAAATGTCTTACAAGATACAAGCGGAATGGTTAAAATGGAGAAAGACATTGGGCGTAAATTGCAATCGCAAAGTACATACCAGCTCAAGGAAAGTTTTATCGTACTACTGTAAGTCAGATTATACTTTATGGTAGTTTTATCGTATTATGTTAATATAAAAGAAAAAATGTTATTAGAGAGAAGGGGGAAGGATAACATATTATCTGAAAAGGCAAGAATGCCATTTCACTAATCAAATTTATCCATAGAATTCTTTGTAATTTATATTTGAGAAACTACAGGAGGAAACAGCTAGGCTTAGCATAACTATAAATTATAAAGACCCTTCTAGCTGTTTCTCAAAAATTATGCATTAAGGGAAATGCAACAGTTGGAATCTGACTTGCTTGGCCAAGACCATTTCACAGAAGGGCCTTTTGTGAGCACTGAAAGAGTTCTATCAACGTCATCCAAAAATATCTTTGCATTGTCATAGCAAGAAGTAAATGTATTTGGAGTTTGGACCAAGAGTTAAACCACATACTTCATTTATTCTAATCAGGAGTCAGTACTTGGATTTGCCAGAGCATTATGACAAGGCCACTCATCTCAATTTTCAGCCAATATATTTAAGGAGCAAATTAAACTAAATCTTATTACCACTTAGGATGCGGAGCCGCTCATTTGGATCATCATTTCCATAAAACCATATGCGAGCGTTACTAGGATGATAATACTTGCGGTGAAATTCCTGCCAATTAAGTTCAAATGAAAGATGTCTTAAATCAAGAAAACCAAATATTTGCAGTAGCTAATACTGAGATCCACGGTAGACTATATCGAAGTAAACGGGTCACCAATGTAAGAATGCAAAGGAAAATGTATATTTTTCCCATCAAGCTGCATAAATCAAACAATTTTGGTGGCTACATACAACTAAACCCCAAAAAAAATCTTGTAAAAACTAGTGCAATAAATATTTAACAGGATTCTGAAGACAAACCTTAAATTCTTCAAATGTTAACTTGGGAATAACTCTAGGATCACCTCCACTGTCAACACCATAGGTAGTATCCGGGAAAAGAGCCTGATATATAATGAAATCAACAAAATTTTCAAAAAATGTTACGAAATTCCTCATAAGTACTTGTAACATATAATTGAAACTGGAAAATTCAATAAACTTAGAAAATGTGATATGCTTTCAAGTTCCAAAGAAATTGCAATAATGAATATCAACATAATTTAAAATTCGATGCTGACAACAAAGGGTAAATTCATCTAAAGAATGTTACAAGTGCCAAACGTTCCATTCTACATGAAAATATGCAACTAAAAAAAGTATAGGAAAAGGAGAAAGTTCAGATAAAAATACAGAATATAAGAGGATAAGGAAAGGGCAAGCCATTAAAAAACTAGCCTGTTGAGAAGCACGCCCAAGTATATTATCTGGTTGAGAGTAGACACCCTTCATCTCATTAAACACAACACCTGAAAACAAATACGACATCTTTAGAAATTATTGAAATGCACAAGAGTCCAAAAATATTGATGCAGGACAAATGGTGGGCTGGATAAAGAGATGAATAATGTTTCACGAAACCTTTATAAGTGATATCTTCGGAAGGATCGTTGAGCTCAAAGTGCCAGCCCTCCTGTTGAAAAATTTGAAAGTCCTCAACACATCTGGGAAAGAAGACGGCATCGAGGTAGACGTCAACCAAGTTATAGAAATCCTGTTTAGGAAGATGGAAGATTTCAAAGTTATAGTTGAGCAAACAATCACGGGATTGAAGAATCAGGGGAAAGAAGTTAATTTAAGTGACCTTGGAATTAGTGGAAGCAACTGGGTAACATGTCCTATCGGGATAGGTGAATGCATTGAGGAAAGTGTGCAAGCTTCCTTTCAATAATTCAACAAATGGTTCTTTCAAAGGGTACTTTCGCGAGCCGCATAAGACGCTATGCTCCAAGATGTGAGGGATGCCAGTGGAGTCTTTGCTGTGGAAAAGAAGAATAATGAGTAGATTGTAATGGTAAAGAAATGTTTGCAGTTAATGGAAGATAAGGGGAAAGGGGAGTTACGGAGGAGTGCGGAAAACAATCCCAAAGACTTTATTCTCATCGTCATTGGAAACGGACATGACCTGAGCCCCAGTCTTGATGTGCCTGAAAAGCACCGCTACAGATTTGCATTCCGGAATGAATTCCTCGGAAACTTTGTGAAAGCCGAATTTAAGGGCAACTTCATCCTTAACCTGAGGAAAGGGGGAAGGAGAAGGAGAGGGAGAGGGAGAAAGAACAGCCCGAGGGGAGAAGGAAGAGAAGCGGACGGAGTGGGTTCGGAAGTGAGGGGGCGACGAAGAAGAGGGAAGCAATCTGGAGGAGCGGCGGCGGGGGAATGAAGAAGGTCTGGAAGAGGTTGGGAAGGAGGGAATGGAGGAACGGCGACATGCGTGAGAGTGAGAGTGTAAGTACGTTCTGCACAACACCGAAGAGCACGGCAGACAACGAACCAGTGCCGCCCTTTCCATCTCTGCTTAGCTTCTCTTCTCTTCTCTTCTCAATCCACGTTACGTATCAAACAACCCCTACCCTTCTTCCGTCTCACCTTAATACACACCCACAAAAATCTTCAAACTTCTAAAACAATTTTCTTTTCAAATTAAATAAATAATTTTAGATTTTATGTTATTTTTGTTTTAAAAGAATTATAAAATAAAACGTGTAATTTCCATATTATCTTTTGAAAAAAACAAAATAAATAGACACGGGGAAGAAAGAGTATCTACGCTTTCTCCTCTATACCACATATCACTCTCCAAATGAATATATTTGTCTCTAACTAAATAAAATGTCTTTTTAACAGACAAATTTGATTTTTAGTTTTATTCCTTGTATTTTGTTTGGATTACAAAATGAAATTATTTAATTGAGTAATATGAGTGAAAATCATTTTCACATCAAATATATTTATTTATTTATTTATTATTAATACATTTTTCTATTAATATTATAATCTGAATTTGGTCTTTATGTATAAAAACTTGTGAGTATTAGCAAATGGTAAGAAATATCTGTACACCAATTCATTAAAAAAGATGCGAAATGAAGATTTTTGTCATGTTAAATCTTATCGATTTCAATCCAACTGGATCCTGGAACTTTCTTTACATCCTTCATCTCCATCAGTTCTCTGGTAATCAGCACACCATCCCAATTGCTACATTCAGCAAACATGTTAGACAAGAGCAAATAGGTTGATGGGTCTTTTTGGTCTCGTCGAAGGGCACGCTCTGCTGCAAGTTTCCCAGTGGGCACATCCCCGTGAAGCTGACAAGCACTGAGCAATGTTTGCCAAACTAGCGCACTCGGCTTAACCGGCATTCTTAGGATTAACTCCTTAGCTTCTTTAACAAGTCCAGCCTTGCCAAGAATATTCACCATACAGCCGTAGTGATCTTCTCCAGGGAAGATTCCATAGTCTCGAGTCATGGAGGAAAAGTACTTCCAACCATCATCTACAAACCCACCTTGACTACACGCATAAAGAACACACACGAAGGTGATGTGATTTGGCACTACACTTGTCTCCCTCATTTCATCAAAAATTTTAATAGCTTCCCTGGATTGGCCGTTCTGTGCACACGCCATTATCATTGTTGTCCATGAGATGACAGAACGGGACTTCATTGATCGAAAAACACCCCATGCACTATCCATGCATCCACATTTTGCATACATATCCAGAAGAGCATTGTCAACACAGACATCAATGTCTATGTCCCCTTCAAGTTTGATCCTCAAGCCATGAATCTGTTTCCCTTCCTCTAGTGACGCCAAACTCGCACAAGCATTTAAGGCAGTTGTCAGGGTAAATTTGTTTAGCTTTACACCCATTTTCTTCATGTCTGCAACGACTGCAAGTGCCTTTCTCGGTTCCCCGGAGTGTAAACACCCGGCAGCAATCTGGGACCAAGAGCACACATCTTTGTTTGGCGTCTCATGAAAAGCTCTGAAAGCCTCGACCAACTTACGATTTTTTATATACATATCAGCCAGTGAGTTGCCCACACAAAGGTCATCCCCATAACCACTTTTGACAAGCTGTGCATGAACTTGCATTCCCATTTGAAGATGAGACAGAGCAGCCAACCCAGTGAGGGCGGTGGCAAATGTAAAGTTATCAGGTCTCATACCCTCACGATTCATGCAACACCAAAATTCGGGAATCTGGCAACAAGAAAACTGCAAGTAACCCCCTATCATGGTATTCCAAGACACAGTATCCTTGCCTGGGCTTGTCTCAAAAACCATAATGGCTTCCGCCAACTTACCATGCCTGATTAGGGCTACCATAAACGCATTGAGTAAGAATATATTAGACATAAATCCTGACCGCACAACTAACGAATAAATCTGGTGAGGCAGAGTCCCGTAATTCTCAGCTTCTGTTAAAGAGCACGCGTGCAGAGCACTAACAAACGTGAATTCATTCGGTTTTGTAACTCCCTCCTGGTGCATACGGCTGAACAAACAAAGAGCCTCCCAAGCATGGCCATTTTGAACGCAACCAGCCATGACAGCGGACCAAGACACTACATTCCTGCTGGGCATTTCGTCAAACATTTTGAGGCCCGAAGAAAGGTCTCCGATTTTGACGTACATGTTAAGCAAATGGTTCTGAAGAAAAGGGGTTGAAGGAATAGACCCTGTTATTGATTTAGCGTGAATTGCTCTTCCACAGAGCAAGTTTGAGTCCTGCGTATATCTTCGCAACAGATCGGAGTATATCTCCTCCCCTGTGGCCACCGTTGATACAAAACATGCCTGCAACTGCAGAAGGAACCCTCTTTTTGCTTTCAAGGAAACGGAGGACCGAAGCATGTATTTGATTGGTTTCACGCACCCCTCAAATGGATTAAGCAACAATTAATATTTAACACTCGCAACAGTGGCGAAGCTTCAACAACATAATTGGAGAGCCAAAAGAACGTTTTAAGCCAAAAATAAATCATTCATATTTTCTAGTTTTTGGGTGGGGAATCTTAAATCAACTCATCATGCAATAAATATTTACCAAATTCTTCAGGTAACTTCCATCGTACAAAATCGAATAAAAATAAGAATTTAAAGCTAAAAGGAGACATTATTAAAGAAACTGATATATTACACTATGATGCAAAAATTTAGAAACCCGGAAAATGTTCCCACTATATTGTTTACGACAAAAATAGAATCCAAACAAAGAAAAAAATATTTCACTTGATATTAAATATTTCATCATTATTCACTTGTGTTAAACTAACTATTGATTCGTGAACGAGATGGAGTGTAAAGGTGATCTATGGATCAACCTTATATTTAAAGTCTTCTTAACAAGTAACTCAGACATCATGTCTAGTTATTGTGAACAGGCATTTGCTTCCTTCACCCCACATTTTCGTAGTGCACCCCATCATATTTTTGAAATAGTAGTGTTGCCCTTGTCAATTTATTAAAGGAGGAGGTGGGTCATTAGAGTGACCTGTTCTGACGTGAGTTGGTAACGTGTTCTGTGGTGGTGACGGTGCACAGTTCTCTGGCGAGAGCTCTTGGTGGTGATTCGAGATAAGGGAAGGTTAAGTTTGGTAGGAATTTGTTTCTCTTGATTTAGTAGGTCCTTGATAGGAATTTGCTCCTCTTAGTTTCATAGGACTTTGGACTAGAGAAGATTCTTGGATTAGTTTTGTGGATAACTGTCAATCAATTTTTGGTTGGTATATATTTCTTAATAAAATTATGCCCTAAATTTTCATTTTTAAAATACTTGATAGAAGCAAATTTCAAAATTCAGGATTTTGAATAAAAAATTGATTGCCTAGTAGCATAAAACTACTTTAGGAAATAATTTTTAAAGCCAAAAAGAGATAAAAGAATTAAACTCAATAGATGAATTACTAACTCACTTTTTAACTCACCTATAAAGGGGACAAATCTGAAACCAGACTCTAGCGTTTACTAGTAAAAAAAATGTTTCATTAAAAATAAAGCATTTATAAATTGAAACTTAAAAAGCATTTAAAGTATTTCTTTAAAAATCTAGGAAATAAATAAAATGAGGTAGCCTGTACCAATAGTTTCAACTTTCACCATTCCTTGAGTTGACAGGTATTCTACGTGCATTGCTATTGTTTTGGTACAATCAATTTTATTACTACATTGGTATATAAATCACGCTTTTTACTCGTGCCTATTCTTTCTAGTACCCTGGAGCGTTATAGTATCAAACGGTTCCATTTACGAACTAAGTATAATCCAAATTTTCACTTACAACTTTTGTCTGTCTATGAACTGAGTATTTCATATTTCCACTTGCAATATTAGAAAAAACGACTTGTTTAAGTGCTCCCCTTCCCAAATTCAATAGAATTGAACATGGCCAAAATAAAATTCGACACCCCACTCCTTAAATCTATTGCTTCATATTTCAGGTCCATTCCACAAGCTTCTGTAAAACCCTCCAATATCGCATGCAAGAAGGGTTCATGTGAATTGCTCGAATAACCCATCTCAGAGGACTCTGAGTGCACTCCATCCTCGATGTAGAGTTTGGCCCCACTTTCAACTCTCTTGCAAGCAAATGCATTTGAAAATAGAGTTCCGCAGGCCTCATTTCTACGAAAAAGTAGCAGAAATTAGACAGTACATCCACAAAAAGTATAGCAACCAACGAATATGAAGAAACATCAATTTCAAAAACAGCATGTGAATCTAATAATCAGCTAGGGGACAACTGTTAAATATCAAAGCAGGCCAACTCCACCTTGCGTTATCAGATAATAGTTTGATTATTTCGGACAAGTAGAGAAAAATGATCATCCAAAATTTTCTCAATACACACCAAAACATGCAATGATAATCATAGTTATTAAAATCGCAAGTTAACTGGTAAACTCGTACTATTTTACATCTCAACCTTGGTTTGGGTCAACAGGCAGGCAGCCTTGAATTCGTGTGAACTCTTGCAGAATTATGTTGACTCTAACTCGGGATTTCAGGTTGTCTGAGACGGCGAGTTCAACTGTAACTTTTTAATTAAATCGAGGCCTACCTTGTCCTTTTTGGTTGTAGAAATAAAAGAAAAAATAGGTATCAAACATCCCCTACCTTGGCATCAGGCTCCAATGGCAACTACTGAGCATAGCGATTCTTTCCTTCACTAATCTTCATCACTTACTCTCTTCACTATAGTTAGTGTTCGTCGTGATTGCGGTGTTCTCAGTTTTTCTTCTATTTATGTTTGCAGTTTCAAGTTCCTCTCATGTTGAACACTCACTTTTAAGTTCACTGGACATAGTTTCTCGTCTCTGCTCTGCGCACAATTTGATCGTTGTAGACAATTCCACTCTTTTGAGTTGGTCAGCTCACTTACGTTTGATCGTTATTTACTTTCCTATGTTTTTACAACTTCAAAATTTCCAGCTGCCTATTCAAATTTACATAATTCATATCTGTTCTGATTTTTCACTACCCCCAACTTGATGATACTAATCTTGCTTTCTATTTGTTGAAGTTGAAATTTGAATTCACTAATTCCTCTATTTTTCACATTAATATTTAAGTAGAATTTAATTTATAATATGTCTGGGAGGGGGGGACTGGATCAAATTCAACTGATGGCAATGCAATTGCCTCCTTGGGTTCTAAAACTAGAAATAAAATTGCTCTAGACAATAGATCAGATAGTGGGTGGGAAAATAGGAGAAATCTTTAGGACAATGGTAGAAAGTTAACTATAACTATTGCTCAAAGATTGCAAGTGAAGAAGTTTTTACATTCAAGCATCACCTTGTTGGGACTTGAGAAGATTTTGAACTGTATGCTTCAGTGCCAGAAGAAATTAAGATTATGCTGATGAAAATTATTACAGAACGATGCTTTTCAACATGAGAAAATAGAATATTATTGGTCATGAACAAAGTGAGGGAGCGGAGACAAATAGCACTCAAAGTCAAAGATAGTGGATGCTTGCTTTCAATGGAAAAGGGAAAGTTGGTAGTGGTGGTGGAATGCCAGTTCAAGCAACTTTAAACAAATGGTGAAAAAGGACTATAGAGTTTGATGCTCAAGTTGCTGAATTTCTTTACACAAGTGTTATCACATTCAATGCTCTTAAAATTTCAGATTGAGATGATTCGGAAATATGGAGTTAATTACAAACCTCTATCTCATAGAAAAGCTTTTGAAACCTAGCAATGAGGAAAACTGATGAAATGCTTAAAGAGTATAGGGAGAGTAGAATAGAATTGGTTGCTCAATCATGTCAAATGTATGGGAAGATGATAAAAGACTTTTCGGCGACCAGTCCAAATGTGACTGTACTTTTGTACTTATCAGATACCTTAGACATCTAAAAAGACATCTTATAAAGTGTTTGACATGTGGGATGATGTTATCACATTTGTTGAAGAGGAAAATGGTGTCCAAACTGTTATTAATAATGCTGCAAATTCAAAGCAGCGGGATAATTATTGATGCAGAATGGGAGCATTTGTATTGGACCCCATACTCTTACCAATTGCACTGATTTGATATTTGAAGATTTTGAGAAACACCTAAAGGTTCATCAAGTTACTATAAAGAAAGGAAGAAGGATCACCACTTTCATATATGGTCGAATAAGGCTCATTAGCATGTTGAAGAAGTTCACAAAAGAAAGAGACTTGATTAGGCCCAATATGACTAGAGTTGCCACAACTTATTTTACTTTAGCTAGTGTTCAAGAGATGAAAGCATTATTAAGGAGTAGAAGAGTGAAGAACAAGCAAGTTTGGAACTTCACAAGAGAAGAAAAGACGAAAATATGGTTTTAGATAGTCGATTTTGGAAGAACGTTGCCATATGCCAAAATGTTGTTGTCCCTCTTATGATGATCCTTCTATTAGTGGATTCAAATGTACAAACAGGCATGGGTTGTGCATAGGAAAAAAATTAAATACCACTTTAATCACATTAAGGAATTTACTTTTTTTTTTTGTAATGTAATGTAACTACTTCCAATATAGCATATTTGGTACATGTGTAGCCATGACACTATTTGGAAAATGATTAATGAGAGGTGGGACAACCAACTTCACACACCTTTTTGCATGCAGTTGCATATTAATTTATTCCCAAATTGCAGTACAAGCCTAACATTAGAAATGATGATCCTAAGGGTTATATTTGTGTATGAAAGGATTGGTCAAGGGCGTTGCACAAAGCTAAAAAATTAATATGCAACTTAAGGGTTTTTCTTTTCTATGGAGAATGCAAAGGGTTGTAGGAAGGCTATGCTTACAGCTGAACGGTGGGATATGTTCACAGATGGACATCTGAAGTTGAAGACTGTTATTCATGTTTTAAGTTTGACTTGTAGCACTTCTAGGCATGAGCATAATTGAAGTGGGGTTTATTTTTTTTATTTGTTTACACAAGCAAAAAGTTTTCATTGTGAAATTTTGTAATTCTAGGTTCATAAAAGAGAAGAAACCACTGGCATCAAAAAGAAAATGAATTACTTAGTTCATGTTATCTATAACTTAATATTGAAAAATAGACAAATAAGAAAAATTGTTACACTTCTATTTCATGACATTGAAGTTGATGAAGAATGAATAACAAAAGAGGAAGGTAATGTTGATGGGGAGAATATTGAAGATGAACAACCTCAAGGGAAAGTTGATATTGAGGAAGTTCAAGAAAGTCAACTCTTGAAACATTTGATTTTCATAATACAGTTGCAGATGTCAATTGTCAGTATAGTTGCGTATATGTTATTTTCTTTTGTAGATAGATATGATTGCTTGAATATTTTGTATTTAAAAGGGAGGTTTGATTATGTTTTTAGTCATTGTAATTTGGGGTAAACCTTTTTTAGTCTCTCAAATCAAAAGAAGCTCATTTTAGTCTCTCAAGTTTAGTAAAATAGTTTTATATCCTAAACACTAATTTAGAGGGACTAAAAAGAAAAACTCATTTTAGTCCCTCAAATATAATGTTCAAGGTCTAAACCTGCATTTCATTAAATTTGAGGGACCAAAATCAAAATTAACCTAATTTTTTTAGGGACTAAAAACATAATTATAGGGATTAATAGTGGGTAAATGATTAGATTTGATTCAATATTAGTTAGTTTTATGACGAAGTCTAAAATAGTATCAGACTCTGTATCTCATCTTGGTAAATCGCTTATTCTTAAAGGCTTGTCTATTTTGGCAAACATCTATAATGGGTTGTTGAAAAGTCCCACATCACCTATCTCAATTCTTGAGAGCGACTTATATGTTATTGTCAATTAGTTTTAAGGTGAAAATTCACACTCTTTAGATTATTTTGTATTTTATTCAAGAGCACATGTTCTTCTATCAAATACAATAAGAAGATTATCACCTGACATCCATGTTATTGATGCACAATTTCATCTAAGGAAGAGCCTGATAGTGATGAAATGATGATGGAGTTGGTAATTATGATCTTGGAGATAACATTATTAAATGATTGTGCATGGGCATTTGAAGACATTTGTCCTTATTTAACTATTTAAATGTTATCACGTTAAGAACCTTTGTCTTTGTATGAGCTTGTAATTTATATGGTGTTGTTTGAATTTATTAGTAATGTTGTACTAGACTTGTTTCTTTATTATTGACTGCATTATATGGAATTAAAATGTTGAATTATTATGTTATTTATAGGTATTTTAATAATTTTTTGGTTAAATATGTTTTTGATACCTCCAAAATTAACTTTTATTAAAAGTAGTGCCTTCAAAAAAATTTCAACTTTTTCTATCTCAACATTTAAAAAATATGATAATTTGGTTTTGACAGTTACTCTATTACTTTTGAATTAATGGTGTTAACATAATAATTTTTTACAGTGTCACATACTAGCATAACTGCAAATATGTAACTAGGAAGATTAGATAGCAACACCGTTTAATTCAAACGAAGTTGTTGTCAAAGACCAAATTAGCATATTTATTAAATGTTTGGAATCAAAAACATAAAAAATTTTGGAGTTTCCAATTTTAATATAGGCCAATTTTGGACGTAATAAAAACTTATTTAACCCATAATATTTATATGAAGTATACTCTTGAATTTGAAAACCATGACCATAATAACAATCTTTTGAATGGATTACAAGGATAGAAACTTAATAGCATTTAGCTCTATAGCAATAAAAGCAAAAAGCAAGGATAACGACCACACTTTTATATGGAATACTTCAATAGAAACTTAATAACATATACCTCTCTAGTTATTCCTTCCCCCCACCGCCCACACACACAGAGTAGAAATCATACCTGATGGCCAGTTAAACCATTCAAGGTGAAGGTTTTTATTCCACCTCTCTTTAGAACCAAGGCTTCCTTCTGCTTGTGCTACTAGTACTGAAACAAAAGGTAAGGGAATAAGTGAAAGTTCACGAACTCGAGTAAGACTCTTAGCAGCCTGTGATAGGAATTGAGAGCCATTGCACTGCCGGACAAGTTCCATACAGACGACACCTACATAAAAAGAACACTATGATTGGATGGACATTAACTAAAAATCCATTTTGATGCGTTGCAGGGAGAGACGGGATAAAAAAAACGAGACAACTAACTTCAACTTGCAGTATCTACACCAGGCATGCATAATAGTAGTAGTAGTAATTTTAATAATAATAGGAGATAGTACTTTCAAATTGAACTTGTTGAGATATTGTGTTAAGTATTATTGAGATTTTTGGTATAATTAGAAAAATCATCCATATAAGTAATTTGGAAAATTCGTCCCTCTTTCGATAATTTCTATAAGTAGATTGATTCCAATATCTAAATGTGGGATTGATTCTCAGCCTTTTGTGTGTGTCTGTATATAATGGTACTGTTATCATATCAGTCTTTAGTTCAACAGAAGTAGCTCCCTAAAGTGTTTCAAGTGGTAACGTGATACTGCATAAAAAGCATGCAAAAGTTGGTTAAATGAAGCTACTTTCCAAAAGAAATACTTACTATGACATAGAAAGACGCAGCTCTCAAAAGCCACTAATGAACAAGCCTGTTTCATGAACTCTTCTGCGGAGAATAAATCCCTCTTCTGGAAGGAAACTATGCCTCTCACTAGGTTATATGTTGCCATCCACATATCGCACAACTTTCCACTTCTTTTCACACATTCTTCAAAGTTCAAGTCTATGGCATTTGAATCAATTTGAAGCTCGTACCGACATTCCATAAGTTTGAGACAGATCCAACCGATGTGATAATCTGTCTTGAGCTCCAAACACCACATATATTCCTTTTGAAAACTGGGATGATCACCTTTCATGGCATACACACGGCATAATAGTAGATGTGCAAAGAATAAATAATCATCAGGAAGCACAAGTTCAGAAGCTGTTTTGGCATGGGTGATACAGGTCATATGATTCCCACATTGTAAACTGATCTCAGAAGCACAAAGTAGAAGTTGAAAGTATCTATAATGGAACAACAATCCTGTCCCACTATACAATTCATTTGAAAGAGCTACATGAGTTAGACGATTTAGTATGCCACAAAGATGCTGAGGAAATCTTTGTTCTCGTGCCCTCTGAAGATAGTTGAGAACAAGCAAGTAGCGGGCATCATGATTCCACGGTTTCTGATGAAAGCACCTGCAATTTTGTGATAAAGTAACATGATTAGTCATGGCCAGGGATAATGTGCAGATACCTTAAATATAGCCACCAGATTGTTTACACTCTCTCAGATTTACCGCCAAGAACAGAAAACTATTTGACCCCAAGAAATACTTATTTTCCACACATAAAGTGAAACAAAAAGGTAAGCATCAACATATGTGAGAATTTATAAAGGGATATTACAAAATCAAAATTTCTGGGGCAATTATGGGGCATAAAAGAAAATAAAAATAGTACTTCTGCAGGTATCTGATAGCTCCAGGAGAACACTGTTTTGTGCAAGTTGGAAAAGTGAACTTTGGACTGCAGTTGCCAGTGGTATAGCAAGCAACTGCTCCTGCACCATGGATATCAGCAGCTGATTTGAAACCCTTTTTTTCAGAAAGATCAAGATGATCCAGTTTACAACACCTCGTTGCCACATGACAATTGTTTAATTCTTTACTGGATACCAAGAGGTAGCCAAGAAGGTTCCTGCTCCCAGACAAATGTGCAATAGAAAGGATGTCAGCAAAAGCAAAGCTAGCAATACTGGATTAACATTATTGAAAAATTAGGGCAAAGAGAAAAATGAGAACTCATTTTCAAAAACTATTTAAAAGTATGGAAGAGTAACTGGGGTATATATTTCATTATATAGCTAACTTACAAGTCATATGCGGGGAAGGAGAGGAACACAAGGAAAGAGGCGATAGAGGGGCATAGTTCTCCAAACTATTTCCGTACAAGTCTATAGATGCTATTCACAACTGGAACTAGAAAAATATACTGCCTTTTTTACCTGGTCCCTCTCCATATCAGTCAGTTCTTTCTACATCTGTCATTTTCCGTAGCAAACTTGCCTCCAACAGTTTATAATTGGTATTTAAATTTCAGAAGCCAAAATCCTAATTCATGAAGCATGCTAGGACATTTTAAATAGCGCTAAGTATCCAGTAATAGTTGGAAAATTACTGTTCACACAAAGCTATCCATAAACTTTCGCAAGGAAGCAATCTTTAGGGTGCGGTGGTGTCCTAACTTTATTATATTTTCTAGTTTTTTCTGTGAAAACAATACCAAAATATGTTTGAGAACCACAGCATCTCATAACTAGAACTGCAGTCGACCATTCTGTTCATAGTTGTCATTCCCGAATAGGGGAGCGGAGTGGCAAACCCAAAATGTGGGATAGAGGATAGCGAAGCGAGATGTCCACTATTCTTTTTTTAATGAAGTTTTTTAATATGTACACCCACATACATATTATTTTAGATTTTACATGTATATAGTTTGCTACATACCAACATATATTGTTTAATAATATTTATATTATTTTTTATTCATCATATATGTGTATATATTTCTTGTTATTACTATACAACAATTAGCTAGTTTATTATATTGTTATTACTATTATTTTCACTATATTAATTTATGGCATATCTTATGCTTCATTTAGTATTATTCCTGCTATAATCTTGTAAAACGGTGGATATGGGATTAATTAGGTTGATTTTATATTTATGTTATTAGCCTAAAATAGGATAAGATGTCCCCCATATTTTGTAACTGATTTCTTTGTCTCTCAACATTGTATTCAGATCCTAACAAGAGGCTGATTCTATCAGAATCAAAATCATTTTTTCCTTGTCACTGTTTTGACGACATTGTTCGGACATCATTGTTCCCGCCATTGCCAGCCTTTCCCTAATGGCAACCACACCATCAAATATCATCTTCTCAAGACTGCCTATCCCTGTTGGTCCAGCAGCCATCGGACGTTGCACATGCCCATGAGTGTTGCTTCTCTCTTTATGCATTTCTCCCACACGGCGGTTGCATCTCTCACGTGTGACAGTGTATCTGACGTCTATTCCAATTATCGTCAATTGAGCTTTGCTCGTCTCTCTCTCTTCTACCTATATCTAGTTATCTGACGTCTATTCCAATTACCGTCAATTGAGCTTTGCTTGTCTCTCTCTCTTCTACCTATATCTAGTCTCAGTTCAATGTTTATATATATCTCTTTGCCACTATTTTCCGTTGTCCTTTGCAACTATTATTGTTTGCTCTTTTTTCTCTCTTCTTTACCAGTTGCTACCTCTGGCACTATTAAGTCTGAAAACTTTTACCAGCCACATCACTTCACCACTCTCATACTTACTAAAGCAGAAGATCATTTTCCCACAGCAAATTGAGTCACCATTCACCTATTTCTGCATGACGTATTTCACACTCAAAAACCTAAAATGTTGTTCGGAAACTGACCAAGCAACTTTTTACAAACATTCATCAACAACTCTATCAAGTACGTGAAGATCACATGACCTCCTTAGTACCCATCAGATTAAGGATTCAATGTCGACTTATTAAGCAAGGTCTCTAGCCTTCTCCATGACTTCAATGAATTGCTTAGTCCAGTTGCCACTCCTGCCACAGAGCTTCAAAATTGCTAGATGTTTTTCATGTCATTGGCCTTATATGATTTACCCAAAGAGTATTCTCGTGTCTATAATTAGATCCTGAGTACCCAGAAAACCTACTATGGAGTACCTAGACGACTCACCTTCATGTTCCTGCCAAAGCCTCCTCTAAGCCTATGCCTCCTTTTGTTTAAATTTACTCTTTTGTCTCTCACAACAATAGTCATTCGCCATGTAAGGGTGGCAAAAAGCATCCTGGTGTGAACATTATCACAAACTAAGAAGCAAGTCATGAGCATGGGACACTGCATGGTCAATTTCCTCACAGTGCACAGATTGCTCAGAGTTTTGCCGCTCCTTTGTAAAATTCCACTTCTTCAGTGCCTCAGATCTAGTCTCATCAATTGGACATCAAGAATGTTTTTTCTACGTTGGTGATCTACTCGAGGAAGTCTACATGAAGTAACTTCCTTACTTTGTTGCTCAGGGAGAGTCTTTGGGACTTGTATGTCAACTGCGAAAATCTTTATATGGCCTCAACCAATCAACCTAAACATGGTTCAACAGATTTAGATTCGTAATTCAACTATTAGGTATAACTCAAAGCAAGACTAACAACTTTGTCTTCTATCACCACCACCCACTAGTTGCATCTATCAGGTTGTTTATGTTGATGACATTGTCATTACAGGTATGATCACCTCAACATCATACAGGTGAAACAACATATCTTCAAGCCTTTCAAAGGAAAGATCTTGGCAGACTAAAATATTTCTTTGAAATAGGGGTAGTATAGTTCAAAAATGGGATCATGTCACAAAGGCAACACGCAATGGATATTGTGGATGAAACAAGAATGTTAATTTCCAAGAGAATCAATACCCCCAATGGATCCCAATGTCAAACTCTTGCAAAATCAAGAGGAGAGCAATTTCAAATCATGAATGACATAGAGGATTGGTAAGTTGAATTGCCTTAATGTTACCGTCCAAATATCTTATTTACAATAAGTATAGTAAGTCAGTTTCTCAACACACGTTGTAAGGAACATTGGGATAAGTAACACCAAATCCAACACAAATCCAACATAGTTCACAAATCCAACACCAAATAGGAGGAGAGGACACCAAGGTGTGTCTGGAGCCTATGGAACCGTCAGAAAGGTGGTTGGACATGTCACCACACTCAATTGCTAGTCACATATATATAGAGAGAGAGAGAGGGGGAGAGAGTGAGAGAGGTGCATTGGCTTCAAGGTGCACGTGCAGGTGCATTGAAGCTTCGATGATCGCAAGTCTAGCAACATTGTGATCGATTAGGTAGGCAACTTTGGGGGTGAAGATGACAATAGGAAAATAGGCCATGAATTGTCAAAAGAAGAGGCACGACGAGGAGAGAAACACGAATTCTAGAAAAAATTTGGTGCTGGACAAAGAGGGCAACGATACCCTAGGCTCTAGATACCATTTAAGAATATAAGATGAATATCCATGTGTTGCTAAGCACATCAAAGGAACATATTTTATATAGATTGTACAAGATATTACATAGAGATGTGCCTAGGCCCATATATTGAAAATACATTTTACACCTTGAAACTACTTTTGATTTAATTATGGTTTAGTTTTATACCCTCAATCCTCTATAATTCCTTATAGTATACAAGTATTTTGCATTATATATAAAGCATTTTTGTAAAAGTGTGTCATGTACACATGAGTGTATTATAATGAAGAAAAGATATAATAACAGAAAACAAAATTAATAAATAGTAATGAGGATCTTTTAACTAAAATTGGTAGCGCTATTGCATTACTATGTTCCTAGTCATCCTAACTATAACATCAATCATTTGAATAGGCTCTATAAAAGTCCAAATTAAGAAATAATGAGGATTATTTGTTAACGTATTCCTCTATTTAATGTAATCAAACATGTAAAACATTGCGAACTAGGCTCTAAGTAAGTCTTAGAAAAGTTGTTAGCACTAGCTTTTATATACAATGCTTAATTATCTATCATTAAGAAACAAGGTACTTAGATTTTTCTCTAAATAAAGCTTATATTATATAGTGTGTTACAATCTTGTAGATTTAGTATCTGGAAATATTAGGATCTTTGATGATATTAGGGTCAACTAGTGATGTTAGGATCAATTAGATTGATTCTATATTTATCTTATTAGCCTAAAATAAGGTAACTGAATATGCTGTAATTTTGTTCACAGCTATAGATTTAGTAAACAGTGATATTAGGATCAATTAGAGTTATTCTATTTTTATGTTATTAGCCTAAAATAGGATAACTGAATACTCCGTAACTATGTTTTGTCTCATAAATTGAATATCTCTGTTGTTGGCCAAACACACAAAGTTCATCATATGCCTTCTCTGTTTCTCCCTTCTCAACAGAACATTTGGCCCATCTTTTCCTTTTAAGGAGAAAACAAGCCAAAAACAAAGTTGGTCCAAACACTACCTTACAGTCCATGTTTGAACTCCTATGATTTGTTATGAACAATCTAATTCTACATTCCACGACTAAACACATGGAGCTGTATATTTGTTAGGGGAGAAGGTTCTGGATAAGTTACCATCTCAAGATCATTAAGCATATATACCTACTAAGCCATTTTCCATACAGCATTTTGTGAACTAGGAGATAAACTCAGTGCCTAGTTTCTCGGTTTCAAGCACTCAGATCCTGAAGGGGAAATAATAGTGTATAATTTTGTTCTCCATATGTGTCAGTAGCTTAGTCAAATCCAGGTCGCTTATGCCAGTTGCCATTCAGCTAGTTTCAGTTACAAGCTCAGAGCCTAGCCTATCATGCATATAAAGAGTATGTGACTGTGTCCCTAATTAGATATACACTTTCAATTCAATATGGAACTTACAGGCACCTAATTATCAAAAGGATAGTGTATGAAAGTTAAGAGATACTAGCATTATTACTAGTGGGACTGGGCTAGTACTTATGTTATAACCCTACCCTATTATCACGGACCATACTAAAATTGAGCGAAACTATAAGGATTAAATTGGAAATTGAAACTTGAAATCTACGAAATCAAAATTCTATTTCAATACTGGTCTTTGTTACAAAAAATCTACCTTATTAAACTATAGTTAGGGAACATGTGAATAGCTTTTTTGAGATGAGCAACTCCACTCTGAATGTCAAGGCTATCAGACTCATTTTTCACCTGTCCAAACCATACAATAACATTTTCAATGTTATCTTCTTGATGGTGGAGAAAAGGAAACAGGAAGAATCAAAATTAAGAGACAAAAAAAAAATACCAGTTTACTAAGTGCTATTAAAAGGTGCATCCCAGCAATTTCTTCATAATATTTAAGGAAATATCGGCTACCAGGGACAACAAATTCAAGACGATTTTGTCCATCAAGAGCATGGATAGCTGACATGACAAAACTAACTTTTGAACTTTGCAATAGATCCTTTGGCATTTTCACAATGTTAGTGATAACGGCATCTAGTCCACATATGTAGTATACTAATCTAAAAATGAAACATATGGATGTTGCCACAGTAGTCCTTTGCATAGAAGAAAGAGTTGCAGCAAGACTTCTAACTACCGAGAGAGCCAAATCATTTTTACCAAGTTGCCATAAAGAGAAAGCATATACTTGTAAGCCTTCTTCATCAAGTGCCCCTAAAAAATATCATACAATGGTGTCAACAAAAATGAAAATTTCAAATAAATTTTCATACCACTCTCTCTCAAAACATCCTTCACAAAAAAAAAATAAGACTAAAACGTACACAAAACATGCCCAAATCACATGCTTTACATTTGGCACAGTTCAAACTAACACACAGCTTTGATTCACTTCATAAATCCCTCTTATGAATTATGAAAAAAAAAAGTTAGAAAACTTATCATGAATGAGAATAATTTTAGCAGGACTGATTTAACATTCAACCCAACACTTGTATTATATATAAAACAATTAAATTGAAGAACCCTAACAGGTAAATTGCAAACTCTCGATCTAAACCTTCTTTATTCAAATTTTCACATTCCTGCAAAGCATCAGCCGCATTCCCTGCCTGTATCAAATAGAACAAGTTAGTGAATATCACTAAGGGGTTTCAGAAATACAAGATTGAGAGATCTCTAGTATAGTTTACCTTACAAAGTGATCGGGCCAAATTAATTGATATGTCCCTGATATGTGTGTTTTGAATACTCCATGAGTCAATGTTTAATGCATGTCGTGCTAACCTATAAAAAGTAGCAGCAGACTTATAATCATTTCGAGCCTCACAAACCAGCCCATATAAATTATGGGACTCAGGACAGTGAGGAGAATGCTGAACAGCCTGTTGAATAGCTCCAAAAACCTGTGATGTGTAAATACAGAATTGACATGAATTTCAAGGTAGGCAGTATCTTCAAAAGAAGCACCACCACAGAAAATCACCAATCTTCAATATAATCTAACCTGTGAAGATGAGAGATGTCCACTCAACAAAGCAAGCTTAGTGAGCCCAAGTTGGAATTCAGCTAACTGCATAGTGATTGATAAATTTTTTAATGCAACACACACCAGAGAAAAATATTTGACTAAAATAACGTATCTGATAAGTTCTTCTTTCTATCCAAGATTTGTCCCACTAATATTCTAATATTCAACTACAACTACAACAGCAACGAGAAATATACACCCATCCCAGCAATAGGACAGTATGTGGGTGTGTGGACGAATGTATGTATGTATGTATATCAATACATTTCATGTTAACTGATAGGAATCAGTAAATTACAGGCATTATCTGCACAGCCCGTGAACAGCTCTCAAATGCCTCATCTGATTCAAGCTCCCTACTGTATAAAGACAACATATAGTTAGAAAATCTGTAAACTAATTGGCATATAGACTAAACTACTTTCAACATGATAATGCAAAAATGTATGAAAGAGGAATTATACCTCATACAAGACTCAACTGACATGCTTGCCCATGGCAATGCAAGGCCAGGATCAATACTTCTAGCCCGATCAAACATTTGTCTTGCCAATTGCTTTTCATCAACTTTACGATATAGCTGAAAACATTGGACAAACACAAGCTAAAAAATTGCACAAAGAACAGTCCGAGTGTTTTGCATATGATGTTGTACATCACAATATGTACCAAAGGCACAAAGATTGGCATGATGTTCTCCTTCACTAAACAAGATATAGGTTTCAATTTGAAGAATGTAATTACGGCAAAAACAAAACAAAGAAATTCATTATGTTATGCATTTGGTATTTCGGGTGGAAACAATCTGTTATTAGAAGCTCAATATTGGGTTTGAGAAAACTGACTCTATTTTAATCACCAAGGTGAACTGAAGCTAGTAAACATTGTTAAACTGTAGGCAATAGAGACATTGAGCTGAAGCGGTGATTCTAAGACTGCATAAATAAAAGCTGAAACTTGTTTTATTCATATTGAGAAAATGAAATCAAAATAATAAATAAAGAGATTTTGTATCCTCTAATAATAAAGATATGACTGTTCTGCTTTGTTGTTTTACTGTTCTCTGTTTTATTTACAAGGGGGCCTAAGGACTCCCTATTATTTATTATTTTAACATGGCAACTCCACTAAGAAATGTTGATCTTCCACACTCACCTGATGACAGCTGCCTTAATGGTCAAAATTATCTCCAATGGACTCAATTTATCAAGCACACATTAAAGGGCATAGGTGGGCTAAACCATATTGAAGGAGCTGCGATAGAAAGGCTTCCAAACCTAGTTCATATCTTGGAAACATGAAACTCAGCTTAAAAGGCAAGGAGGATCATTGGTGCTCTCATTGTAAGAAATCTAGCCACACTAGGGAGACTTGCTTCAAGCTACATGGAAAGGAGAAAGCTCTTAATCGTTTGGCAGAACTAAAAGAATAGCCCTCAAGGAAGGCTTATAGGCAACCTCAGATTTTGAAAATTTTGGTAAGACTCCTTCATCCTCTTTAATTGAAGGAATGTCTACACTACGTGTTGAACTTGAATGTCTAAAATCTCCCACGAAGTCTATTAGTAAGCCACCTTCTAGTACTTGCTCTCTAACCATGATTGGTAAGAACTTCAATTCCTCTTTCAATGTTTCTAAAACTTTATGTAAGGACTCTTGGGTTCTAGACTCTAATGTGAGAAACCATATGACCCCTTATTTCATCTCTTTTAACATCATATGTTTCTTTTCATGGAAACGACATTAGTGTTTGCAATGGGACTTGTATCCCAGTAGTTGAACGTGACAGTATTTTCTTTTGTCATCCCTCAGCCTTTATGTTCCAAAACTTTCTAATAACCTTTATTTTCATTCGAAAACCTACTCCTGACCTAAACTGTTCTATAACCTTTTTTCCCACTCATTGTGTTTTTCAAGATCTTGTCACCAGGAGGACGATTGGAAATATTAAGGAACAGGGAGAGTTGTATTGTTTTAACAATTTGGGAACTAACGATAGTATCAATATACAAACAAGTACCTTTTGTCTCCAGTCTTACACTACTTTTGAGTCCTCTCAAGTTTGGCATCTCCACCGTCGTCTAGGACATCCATTCTTTTTGTTCTAAATTTTATGTTCCCTTATTTTTCCAGAAAGTTTGTTGAGTCATTTAAATGTGATGTGTGTCAATTTGCAAAGCACCATCATGCCACATATACTCCTAGTAAAACAAAGAGTGTTCATCCTTTCATTTAGTTTATTGACGTTCAGGGAACTGCACCAAACTCTAGTATATTTGGTGTTAGATGGTTTGTCACTTTTATTGATGATTGTACCTGTGTTACATGGATTTTCCTAATGATAAATAGAGAAATCTAAAGATTTTACCTTATTTGTCAAATGATTCCATATAATAAAAACGCCAATTTGGAAAGTCAATTAAACACTTGAGTTCTGAAAATGGGAGGGAATACGTAAATCATAATATGCCTAAATTCCTTTCCGAAAATGGTGTTTATGAATTCACATATATGGATACACTGCAACAAAAATGGCATTGTTGAAAGAAAAAATAGGCAACCTCTTAAGGTGACAAGTGCTTATCTTCCAAATGTATGTCCCTAAATCTTATAGGGGTGAGGTTGTCCTCATTGTTGCCTATCTTATCAACAAATTACCCTCCTAGGTTCTAGATGGCCTAAGTTCCATTGAGTTCATTTCCTTCTTTCCATTTGTTCCTCAAGCTGTTAAATGCATACTCGGTCTTGTACCAAGATCCTATTTCTCATTTTGCGACCATTAAAAACCTTTCAATGCAACACCAAAGTTTCCTCTCGACCATTGATGCAATTAGAGTCCCTACACTAGCTTAAGAAGCAGTGAAGGATGAGAATTGGGTTCAAGCCATGAATGAAGAGATAAATGCCTTAGAAAAGAACAAATGTTGACAAGTCACTGGATAAATAGGCAATAGGATGCAAATGGTTTATATTGTAAAGTATAAATTTTATTGCACATTTGACCGCTACATAACAAGGTTGGTTGTTAAAGGATATACTTAGACTTATGGTGTTGATTAAGAGGATACATTTGCTCCAGTGGCAAAGATGAATACTATTATAATCATTCTCTCATTGGTAGCTTATTTTAGTTAGACATTGCACCAATTTGATGTGAAAAATGCTTTCTTGCATAAACATTTAGCAGAAGAAGTCTATTGGAAATTTATCCAGGTTTTACGTCTATTGAAGAAGGGAATAAAGTGTGTTGGTTGATGAAAACCTTGTATAAACTCAAGCAGTCACCTCGTGCTTGGTTTTGTAGACTTACTCAGGTTATGATCCCCATGGTGTATTGATAGAGTCAAGGTGACCATACCCTCTTCATCAAGCATTCACCAAAAGGTAAACTTACTCCATTCTCGGGTCTACATTGCAGATATGATTGTTGCATGACATGATGAACATGAAAAACAAATCTTGAAAGAAAAGATTGTTGCTCAATTTGAGATGAATGATCTAGGAAAATTAAAGTACTTCCTTGGTATGGAAATAGTTTTCTCAAAGAAAGGCATCTTTATTTTCTAAAGAATGTATGTACTTGATCTTATCAAAGAAAGAGGTAAGAGGTAAGATTAATTGTAGGACCACTGAAGTTCCTATAGAACAAAACAATAGTATTGGGAGTGATGAAGATAGTTCTAGTGTCAATAAGGGCCAATATCAAAGACTTGTGGGAAACTCATTTACTTAACCCACACCAGACCTGACATAGCTTATACTGTGAGTGTAGTTAGTCAGTTCATCCATGACAGTTACAAGTTGTGAACATAATCCTTCAATATTTGGAGACAAGTCCAAGAAGGGGATTATTGTTGAAGAGGAATGGAATATTACAAATGGAGGTGTATATTAATGCAAATTATGTAGGGTCTATCAAAGATAAGAAATCCACCTCAAAATATTGCATGTTCTTGGGTGGAAATTTGGTGACTTGGAAATCTAAGAAACAAAAATGTTGTTGCAAGTTGCAGTGCAGAGGCTGAAATCCGAGCTATGGTACATGGGGCATGTGAAATATTGTGGCTACAAATTATTCTAAATGATCTTAAAGTGTCATATGAACAGTCTATGTTTCTTAGTTATGATAATAAGTCATATATTAGTATTGCTCACAATTCAGTTCAGGATGATAAGACCAAGCACACAGAGATAGATCGACAATTTATTAAAGAGAAACTGGATAGAGGCCTTATCACACTACCTCTTATGTCTTGTATGGGTTTCAGTTAGTAGATATGTTTACAAGAGTTCTTCCCACCTAACGATTTCATGATCTCACATATAAGCTAGGAATGATAGATATCCATTCACCAACTTGAGGGGGATGTTGTTAGTAGGATATCAAGTGTCCTGTTAGAAGCTTCTAAAGAACTCTTTGTAATCAACACTTAAGGGTTAATTCTCTATATATAGAGGTTGATGTATTGTTTCAAATCAATCAATTAAATAAAATCTTCTCTCATTCAGTTTAATCATTTTCAAGTTCTATAATCTAGATATTCCTAATCATTAAAAGTTTGCACCTTATTTTTTAATTATAATACTCCCTCATGTGTTCAACATGCTACAAATATTATGGATCTTTATTCCTCTAAGAGACTTGGCGAATATGTCAATCAACTATTCCCTAAAGTTGACAAATCTAGTGGTGATATCTCCAAACTCCAACTTTTCTCTTATGAAATTATAATCTACATCAATATATTAGGTCCTCTCATGGGGACGAAAAATAGGTTTGAGTGAGGTGTGGATAGTGGATTTAACAAGACTACATAGTTGAGCATCAATCTTTATCCATTGTTCACGTTCTTCGGCAAGATCGGATTTAACAATTCTAGTAAGATGGGACTTGTGGCCCAACCCACTTAAACATAACTTGATTTCGAAATCACAATATTAAATAATTAAAAGTGATATCTTTCTCAATACTAATATGGTTACAAAAATATCAGAGAATGTTTTGCATGTTGATTGGGTGTTGAAAGACATTTTTGAAATTTAGAAAAATAATAATAATAATAATAATAATTGCAAGAAAAAGAAACTCATATTGAACTACCAAACTGATTGAGTCAAAACCATCAAGGTTGTGTTCTAACAGAAAAGGAGAGGACGACAATGGGTGGCCGAAAAAAGGGTTTAGGTTTATAGGAAAAAAAAAATCTCCATTAGATACAGAAGATCCATCGGGCCAACACAATTTTCAAGAGACTCTAGCTACCATGTCTATAGGAAATAGCGAGATTGAGCTGAAACTATGTTTCTAAGACAACTTGGGTTCTTTATTTATATTGAGAAATGGAATCAATTAAATAAATATAGAAAATTTGGTATCCTCTAATAATAAAGATATGAGATGGGAATAAGTAAAAAATGTTCCTAATAATATATATAAGAAAGATATTTCTGATTATAAAAGATTTGTGTCTTATTTTTATAATTATAACAAACACAAAAAAAAAAAAAGCTTCTGAGCAAATTAACAAACAAAATGAAGGAGTCAACTCTAAAAGAAGACCAGTAAAAATTGTTGCACTTATTACTGAATCAGCAGGGGAGGTATCAGGTGAGGCCACGCAAGCCCCTTCAAGGGCTTGGGACACTGTTTTGGATGTGATGAGAGTAAAGCTAAGCCAAGTCTTGTATCTTAGAAAAAGAGATGCAATCAGCGTATTTGTTTGTTCTGGTAGTCCTTAGGGAACATAAGCTTGATAATCATCAACTAAAACCTTTTACGAAGGTTTAATTTGCCACGGTACAATGAGAACAGACCAAATTACAAATGCACAAACAACAATGCTTTGTTTCATTGCCATGTATGCCACTCACATGTAAGATTTAGCGAAGAGTGGAGCCACTCACATTTTCATGTTTGACCATAGAGGTATTAGTGAGATTCGGGCATCAGGACACTAGGTCATGTTATGCCTAGGAGAGAAATAGATGCAGTAGAAAGGAATCAATCCCTCATGTAAGAAGTATTGAGTGCAAAGTAAATCTACTTTGCAATCACCTATATATGTGGCAAATAGTGCAAAGAAAAGGAATGAGGTTGAACATAAAAGAGGAGGGGATCATAACAAATTGATAGGAAAAGGGATGGCATTTGCAAGAACTTTTTTTCACCAAAAGTGTTCTATATTTATTTTCATATTCTAAAAACGTCTTTCTGACATTCTGACAAAAGCTAATCTCAATTATTTCCTATCAGTACTGGAAATCAGTTTTAATTATTAAGTCTCCTTCTCATTTCTACCATATCAACTGAGAAAAGCAAGTATATTATAGGACCAACCACTAACGACAATGGAAATTATCAAGTCAGGTTGTTACTGTTTGCTGATGACATATGACAATACCTTCCCAAGATATCCCCAAGCAACAGCTAAAGATACATTCAATTGTAATGCTCTGATCAAGGCATGCTGATTTAGTGCATTATTATCAGACAAACATCCCAACGCCAGCCAGAACTCATAATTGTCACCTTCAAGTAGCAGTGCTCCCATAGACATCTTCTCTGCCATCTGTCTGCTTTGACGACTAAGTTGAGGGGAGGGAAGCACAATATTGAAGGTCATTAAAAATAATTTGATAGTATAAAACATACCGTGCATTTATCTCTTGCTTGTAATTTTTGTCTAGTTTAGTTATGAGATCAGAAGTTACAGCAATGTCAGCATAGATGTTTGCTTGCCATGGAGATAAGTGCAAGGCTCGTTGATATGAAAATTTTGCATGTCTTGCAGCAAAAACGCAGGTCCTCCTCCAAGAATTGATAGAAGCACTGAAAGCTTCTTTATTAGATTCCAATTCTAGGACATCATCAATCCAAGGATAGCATCTAGCATATGCAAGCTACACCAGGCCAAAATAAAATAGAATTTAATAATAAATTATCAGTGAAGAAAAATCCATGTCATCATACATATTGCCAAGTATTTAATGCACTGCTGCAACAAATAATACCTAAAGATAGAAAACAAATTAAAACAATGGAAGCTTTTCAAGACTGAAGAAGTAAATAATACTTGAATATCAGCAAGTAGTTTCCAAATACATGAGAAGTTTCTGAACAAACAAGCACTTTCCCTTGCAACCTCAGATGCTTCCTGCAATCAGTTTAATGATGTTTCCTAAATGTTGCCAAAATGGAAGTGTCTAACTTAATAGAAACAACATAAAAAATTATCAAAAACAAAAAATTGAAGAGAAAAACCTCTAATAGTGAAGCTCCCCATCGATATGCTCCTTGGTTGATGCATTCCTTTGCCAAACCAAGCAGCCCCAAAGCAAGTCCATATTGTGCAGGCACACTCTGTGGTGAAATCTCCAAAGCTTGTCGAAATTGTTCAACTCCCTTCATGTAGAAAAGCTCAGAGTTTAACATAGCATCAATAAATAGAAACAGCTGAACACTAATAGAACAACTTCATCATACATTTGTTAGATACAGTACACTTTCATATTTTTCAAGTATGGGTTTAAAGACAGAGTATTCTATACTGTCTTCTGCATTTCCTAGGTGCTATAATTTGATAAAACTATAAAAGAACTAAACATAAGTACGGCCACAACCAGATTATACCAAGGAAATAGAAATATACCAAATTCAAAGTCCCACAGATAATGCTAACTAAAGACCCTAGAATCCATCCCTTAGTTTGTATCAAAGGATAAATTTTCACAACTGAGAAACTTCTGTTACAATACCTATATATACTGCAGAAGATCAACCTGTGAGAGGTCAATTATAGCTGTCTAACAAATGACAGTTATAACTGACTGTAACAGAAAACTGACAAGGAAAAAATACATTTAGCTATTTTTCAAGGCTGAAATCAGATTGTATTACAATATTTATATGAGAATTCTCTAACACGAGAGCAAACAGCCTACAATTCGCAGTCCAGCTCTCCTTTGGGGCTTATATAACAACAGAATGAAAAAGAGGAACAAGCTATGAACCAAGTGTGATAAAGATATTTCCACTTTCAACCACCGAAAATGAACGGGAAAGGCAACAGGATAATGACTAATGATTAGCTAAGCGTACCTTGCTAAATGAACCAAGAGTCATAGAGATATTCCCACTTTCAACCAAAGCAAAGACCATGGTACCATCCAACTCAATTGCACGGCCATAAGACTGATGGAGAGCCCATAAGCAAAAACAGCAATTGGGGGATCCAGATGATTTAAAAGGAATTCAAGCAAAATGTGGTACCTTAATAGCTGCAGTAAACCTGCCCAGCCGCTGATAAGCAAGGCCCAGAGCCTAAAAAACTTTTAAATACTTATCAAAAAAATATATATGCCTAGTTGATGATAAGCAAAGCCCAAAGCCTAACAAAATTTTCAAATATTTATAAAAAAAAAAAAACATAGGCAAAGGCAACTTCAATGAAAGGAAAGAGTGTTGAAAATTACTTCCCACAAATTAGCACAGGTAGGATAGCCTCTAAGGGCATGTTGAAGACTCTGGACAGCTTCACACCATTTCTTTTTATGAACCTGTTAATTCATGAATAAAAATCAACCAATGGCCAATCTCAGCCCTGAGTTAATTAAAGAGAGATTTGTTGGGGATATAGACAGATGTCAAAAGAATTTCAATTTGAAAATTAAATTGTTTGATCTGCTTTGATAGGAAAAATCTGTAGAATGCAGTTGTTACGCGAGTCTACAGAATACGAGTGTGATATACAGAAAAGGCGAAATTGTGATTCTGAGTAAATAAATTCTAGAAAATGAGAGGAAATCGAAAGAAAAACCTGCAAGAAACCCAATCTTCGGAAAGCCCAGAAAGCTCTTGGTGACATTTCAGAAGCTTCGCGGCATACCACCACCTCCAAACTATCCTTTCCTCCTTGATCAAGTAAATTGCACAGAGCTTCCTGATGTGAAAAAATGAAAATCAGAGTCAGAGTTAAGTGAATGAAAGCAAAATCAACTTCATTTTTCCATAATGTTAAAGTAATTATTGTACCTTTCAAATGGAACAGACAATTAAATACAAAGCTTACCCCAGACTCAGAATCATCGGGATTGAGAACAACAGCTCGTTGGTAACACCTAATAGCTCTCTGAGTATCAAGGGAAACACTAGCGTAATAATGGCCTAGATATTTGAAAGATATTCCATTCTTAGGGTTTAATTTGGCCGATTGAATAAAATGTTCAGCAGCTTTTTCCTTCGCTTCTCCTCCTTTCTCCCATAAGAACACACCCTGAGTGTAGTTTATAAAAAAAAAATGAATAACTCGAAGGTGCTGCAGAGGGAATAAACAAAAGGGCAAGACGAATGCATACAATATCAAAATGTATGGAGGCGTCATCTGAGGACACCTGCAAGCGTTGGAAGATATGTTCCGCCCCTTCTTCCTCCTGAGTCTGAGGGAACAGAAGAAACTCAGAGTAAGTGGCCGGCACAGATGAGATGACGAAAATTGATGAAATAGAAAAGTTAAGAACTCACTCCGTGTGTTTGGGAGTCCATGGGACCCAAGTCCTGTCTTGGTACCGTGGTTGGCACACTGCTGCTCGACTTAGCACCCAGATGTACGCAAAATACTGCAAGAGCAAGTTCCGACCTCCCAGTTAACTATAAAATAATTTCTACTTAAATATTTTTTTTTCTTTCTTCGAACTTCGGATCCATTTCTACTGAACATAAGAAAAAAATCAATATTTTTAGTTTTTATAAAAAAAATATGTAAAACTAAAAATCAATACTTTTGATATAATACAGTTACTTAAATTTTTTAGTTAAACAAAATATTATTTATCTATCTTAAAATAAAAATTAAATACTAAAAATGCTGACTTAAAAGGTTTTTGAGATGAAAACAAAAAAATATTTTATTAAAATTCATTAGTTTTACAAAGATTAAGAATAATTATTATTGATATTAAAATTAAAGAAAAAGCTGTATAATAAGTAATATTAAAATTCAGTAATTTTACAAGAAGTACAAATATCTTTAAGTTTTTTTTTTATTTGTTTGTTGTAATTTTATATTCCTAATGTGTAAATCATTACTAAGAAAGTTATTTTTCATTAAAAATAATTAAATTACAGTTTTACTCTTTATAAAATTAGTTAATTGTGTCTCATTCATGTTGTTATTGATTGTTATTAATGTTTCAATGTTAGACATGCCTGAAAACTAGGGATGAGCTGGGTGGGTGCAGGTTTTAGTATACATGTCTCATCCCTGAATTAAAATTTCATATTCATCTTTTCTTCATTATAAAAAGTTGCATCTTACCCTCAAATTGGTACTTGTATTTATACTTGCTCTCATTGTTCGAAAGATCAATTAAATAATTTTCTTAAAAAAATAAAAATCATTAAAAAAAGATTATATTAAATAATAATTACACATACTTGAAATTTTTTTGACAATACAACATCAATCATCTCTTTTAAGAAAAAAGTACCTCAAATATTTAAATAACGATAGATATGGAATGAATTAAATATTTAAAAATGATAAACAAAAGTTATGTAGCAAAAGAATAATTTCTTAAATAAATATAAATTAAGAACTAAAGAGAATATATATATATATATATTTTAGGATAATTAATAAGTACAAATTTATATAAAAATATAAAAGGGAGGTAAAAGTAATGAAATGTGTATCCTAAAAAAAATTTAATTTGATAAAATTAAGATTTACATTTTCTTAATACAATACATTATTTCAATAAATTTGCAAAAACAAAAGAAAAAAAAGAGTAATTATGATTGTCATGAAAAACAAAGTACATTGAAATTTTAAGTGAATTTGATTGGTAATGAGTCCAAGAATTGAGAGGATGATAATTGTGTAACCAAAAAAATATTTCTTTAAATATAATGAAACAAATGAACAAGGAATAATAAAAATAAGTGTTTTAATCTACAAATTAAAAGTATTTTAATAATTTAAAATATGAATGGGTATGAGAACAAGATAAGATAAGTATGTACATACTCATTCATGTTCCCATAACTAATTTAAAGAAAATGAGTATTATCAATACATGTACTTGCATAAGACCAATGCAGGAAATTCGTATCAAAACCATGGAAAGTTTAGATGATTCTTGCAAAAACAAGTTTATTTGTTGTCCTTGATAAATACTAGTAACCCTTTATTTGAATGAACTCATTTAAATAAATTTGTAAGTGACTAATGAGTCACAATATTGAAAGGCTAAAAAATGGGAAAACCAACTGAAAAGGTCATTATTTGTGGATAGTTTGTAGGTATTAAATATTGTGTAAATGTTTAACTTAATGGTTTTGTTTTCATTAGAAAAATGATATTCATTAATTTTTATTCTTGGTTGTCTTCACAAGCTAGTATATACTAATTGATGATTTTATCAAACATGAGATGTGTGACAACAAGTAGATATAATGTTGTGTTTGAGTATTGAAAGAAAACGTGATAATATTTCTACTAAGAAGTAAACATACATAAATGTTAGTCTACATCATGTTTTTTTGTCTTGGACATGTGTATGACACACATCCTTGTTAGTTTACTTTATCTTGCCATTGTTTTTTTTTTTTCTTTGAAGATATTACAGATGCTACTTATTTGGATGTTTGTGAATGTTATGCAGACCAAATTGAAAGATGGATGTCTCGTACCAACAAAAATGTTTTTTTTTTGTTTACTCATTATTATGAACAGGCTAAATTGAGGTTGTTGTTGATGATCTCACATCAAATAAAGATGATGTCAATTTATAGTGTAATCTTTACATTACAAGTTGATAATGTAAGGTAATGATGAGCATAAAACCACTTACTAAGATGATATCAAAGTTATTCAGAGCCTATTGTAATCAAGTTTTTTGGGGTTGTTATGACAGTGTTATGGGACTATTGTTATATCATCCATAAATAAATAATTTCACACTCAAAATGTTTATTCTTGGGATGTGTTAGAGATCCTACATCGACTAAAAATTAAATCAATTTAATATAATATAAGAAGGATGTGATCCTCATCTTATAAATCGGTCTTATAGTATTGAATTAAATATAAATTCACTGAGAATCATCATTTTATAGTAGTCATATATAAGTTTTTTTAACAAATATTAGGGATTATATGTGATTATATTAGTTTTGTAGGTGATTGAATTTTATACAAAATAAACCATGGTGTAAACTAATATTGTAAACAATTACATTTTTTAAAATATTGTATTTATTGATTATAATTACGATAAAAGGTAAATGTTTGCAAGGTAACTAGAACGAAAAAAAAATCATCACTTAGTAAGTATTATGAAATTTGGTGCAAGTATAAAACAAATTAAACAAATTACTACATATCTAGCTAACTGGCTAGTGATGCCTTCCACATATAACAAGTGACCTTCTCATACAAATTGATCACTATGCAGACTACTTGTAATACAATATGGGTTTGTTTCCATACAAGAGTTCTTTTAGACATGTGACCAAAGTCAAACATCTTTTTATGTATGAGCAAACTTTATCTAAGTATACATTGTAATAATTATAGTAACAAATGTTATGAATGATTTCATTAAAATTAACTTGGCACAAAATAATGTTTGTGACGTGTCTCTTGCATATACAAACTATGAAATGTTAAAGACGAGGTATGAAGTTGGAGTGATTTTTCTCCAACATCTTAATAGATCAATACCACCTCATGTATTCATCCATATATGTATTGTCACTATCACATTAAAAGGGACATACATGTAAAATTGTTGACTATAAGAATGTGAAGGAGCGAGTACATATAATTCATGTGATACTCATCTCACATATTCAAAAATGGAAAACTATTGGAATCTTTATACCACATTTCCACAAACATAGACAATATCTTTGTCCATTATGTCGTAACTAGTACTATAAAAAGGCAATAAGTCATACTTCTCCACTACAACCTTGATATGCTCATGTGAGACTTCAAATTTATTCATCTTCCGTTGACGAGATATCAATCTAAACTCGCCACAATCCTATAAAAGCAGGAATCAATATGATATTACAACCAAACTCATACTCATTTCTTACCACATCGTCAACACATTATTTCAAACAATTTAATTTCTTATCATACCATCCCACAAAGTCTTAGCAATGTGATCAACATAATCAACAATAATGTTTATGCGGTGGTCCCCTCAAAAAATGCTTCCACATCATGCACAACTTTTATTGGTATATTTTATATAGACATATTATTATCTGCACAACTCACATCAAAGGGTCTATTGCATTTCTTCTACAAATGAAGACTTTGGGTCTTTGATGCTCATTGGGTTAAGAGACATCACCTATTCTCTTAGGTATATATGTCTCAAGTAAAATACAAACACATTAAAATAACATAAAATCCATTTTTGTATTATACAATAAAATCTTTGAACAACATTGGAAAAAGAATTATAGATTGTGTCTTTTTTTTTCTTTTTCCAGATTATTTGATTTGAAACAAGTTTATAGATTACACATAACTCAATTGTTATACTTTTAGATTAATTGATTCAAAATGTTGCCCCATATTAAATAATTTAAAAATAATATTACAAATCAAACAATCAATAATGTCTCTTTTAGATTAATTGATTCAAAATGGTGTCTCATATTAAATAATTTAAAAATAGAGTAATTATACTTTGACAACCACACCTAGCACACACCCATTTACAACCTTATGTGACTACTTGATGTGGCCAACATAAATGATGTGTAAAAAACATTTCAGTGTGGCAATGAAAATCATTTTTAGGATTTACATAGAAAATCATTTTTAGGATTTACATATTTGGGGTTTTAACTAGAAAGCTACCCAACATATTTCATCAAGAGTTGAGAAACAGTGAGTTTGAATTTCAAATCTCTTTAATCTCGCCACTGCTGTTGCCGCTACCGCCACCGCTCCTGCCGCCGCCACCACTGTTCCCACTACCGCTACCGCTCCCGCCGTTGTCGCCATCGCATTGAGCCCGCTGTCACCGTGGTTATCGCGGTGACTTTAATTAATACTATCTATAAATTATTAAATTAAAAGAATTATTATCAAATTTTGCACAAACCGCAACCACCGTCCTCGCCACCATTGATGGTCTCCCACCGACCATCGATAGTCACCCACCGTTGCTCGCTACTACAACCACTGTCACACGAAATCTTCCTTATGTAAATGTGGGCGCACTGAACTCCTATGACATTTCAAATTCTAAATTTAGATAATTAAAATACAATCACACAAAATCTCCCTTATGCAAAATGGGTGTACTAGACTCTTATGAGGTTTTAAATTCTAAATTTAGATACTTAAAATCTACTTATGCCCTTTCATAACAAAATACCTTAAATGTCTTTAAAAAAATTCCATTTTACCCTAAACAAGTGACATTTTTTTTATCATTCTTATATTTTCTTCATGTATTACTATATGTGTGAAAACCACAGGTTAAAAATATTTTAAATTCTTAAACAATCTAATATAATAATGAAACCTACCTTTAATAAAATCGAAGTTAAAAATATTTTAAATTACATAATTTATAATTACGTTTATAGTGTAGAGAAAAATTCAAAATATATTTTGGATTATGTAGTTTAATTTTTTTAAATTATACACTCTAAATATATTTACAAATTTTATAATATAGAAATATGTTTCAAATTGAAGAATTTAAAATATGTTCAAAATTTTGCATTCCAAAATTTTAAACCATACATAATTTAAAGTTTTTAACACAGGAAGAAAGTAGAAGAAGAAAAGATGAAGGAAGAAGTTGGCTAAACAAAGTATTTAAATTTTATTAATTGTTTAATCTTTCATACTAATGATGTAGTTGGTTTAAAGTTTTTAATATTGAATCAAAATAAAATATAAATAAATGCAGAAGACTCCCTTCTCCAAAATTACCAAGTTCAAATCCTCCCCTTTATGGTCCACTGCACTCTCACAGCAGCAGTAGCAAATTGAATATCCATCTCAGAGGCGGAGCCTGAAGCCTGGAACTGCTTCAACTATCTGAATCTCTGAACTCATCCATTCGTCAGCGCTGCTAGAACTAAAGTGAGATTTCTCTCTGTCAACTCACTCCATGACCTGTATTTTCCACCGATCTACATTTCTCTTCGTTTTTCTTCTGAGGCGATATGCGCTATGGAGACCGATAGTTACTTTTTCCTGGTCATAAAGTCATTGTATTTATTCAAAACTAGCTAGTCATTTAAAACATTAGGTGTTTCCTTTCCGTCCTGGTTCTCGTTTTGCAGTTGAAATTCTGTTGAATGGCATTTACCCCTTTCCAGGTCTTATTTTCTTTCTTTCGCCTAGATATCCGGAGGCTGAAAAGTGAAAACTTCAACCTCTGCCCTTTTTTCCCACTTACACGTTTTGCTTGATTACATTACAAAGGCTTGAGGTCTGAGAGCTCTAGATGAAACCTCAATTCGTAATTAAAAGGCTAGTTAGTTTGTATTTGTTTCTTCCGGTGTTCAGCAATCAAGAGAATAATTACTGGCCACTTTGGTTATTATGTGTCTGATTTGTACATTTCCTTGTGATCTTAGATTGTTAAATACTTAGTGCTTGTTTTCGATAATTACGGAATTTTTGCAATTTTCCCCTATTATTATCATTATAATTATTTTATTCTTATGTTTCTTGATTATCATTGTTTGTGGTAATTTGTAGATTGTGTAATGGAAAGTGGAGGTAACTCCCTTCCATCAGGGTCAGATGGTGTGAAGAGAAAGGTTTCATATTTCTATGATCCAGAGGTTGGAAACTATTATTATGGGCAGGGGCACCCAATGAAACCACATAGAATTCGAATGACGCATGCTCTTTTAGCCCACTATGGATTGCTTCAACACATGCAGGTTCTGAAGCCTACTGCTGCCAAAGATAGGGACCTCTGCAAGTTCCATGCTGATGATTATGTGGCCTTTTTGAGAGGAATCACCCCTGAAACACAGCAAGATCAATTGAGACAGTTGAAGAGGTTTAATGTTGGTGAAGACTGCCCTGTATTTGATGGTCTTTACTCTTTCTGCCAGACATATGCAGGAGGTTCTGTTGGTGGTGCTCTAAAATTGAACCATGGAGTATGTGATATTGCAATAAATTGGGCTGGTGGTCTACATCATGCAAAGAAGTGTGAGGCTTCTGGGTTTTGCTATGTTAATGACATTGTGCTGGCTATTTTGGAACTTCTCAAAATACACGAGGTTTCCCAAATTTAATTTCCCACATTATATCATTGATTATGACTGTTCTCATTTTAATTCAGGTTGAATTTATTCCTTATATGACCAACAGCTGCAGTTGGTTCCAAAATTGGAAGTGTATTTTAGAATAAAGAAGTGAGTACGTTCTAGAGAACAATGGTTATGCGGATGGGTTACTATAGCCTAGGGGTTTGTGGTAGTTAGTAAGGGAAGTATATAGATACTATTACACTCATGAGTAGGAATTCTTTTTGGATCTTTTGTAATTAACTATTTTATATTTGGAAAGGGAACTATTCCCTTGGCAGAGAAATACCATAGTTGTTTCTTTGATTTCTTCTCTTTCCATTATCTCTCAATTTTTCATTTCACTTTGAGGGCCAATCAAGTGGTCTGACTTGCCTTGTTTGGACTCTGGTCAGTATGAGTAGTTATTCTGGAAGCTAGGGTGGACTCTTTGATGAAGTTCCTCAAAAGTTGGTGTTGCAACTTACAAATCAACTTGCACGTATGGAGGAAATCAAGAAGTTGCTCACGTAGTGAATGGAAAAACAAGTATAAACTGGACAAATGATAGTGATGACTGTGTGGAAATCAAATCAACTGTGTATTTGGATGCACGTCCACTGAAGACAAACTCACATCACACTAAAGCTAGTATATAAAGCTTTCACATGTTGAAGATGATGCGAAAATATGAAATATGCATTTTATTAATGAACACTAGACTTGGATTATGGGTAATCACACAACCAAGCCCAAAGAACCATGTGGAGTTGTAGTTGAGGAAAATTTCTCCAAGGTCAATGAAAAGAGTCTCCTCGAGTAAAAAAGGTTGTCTTTCAAAGGTTGGGAGGATTGCAGGAGTGGAGAAACTTTTGAGGTTCAACGCTACTCATTGTCACAACATACTTCTAACCCATAGAAATACTTAATATATGTTTATTTTTGTTCCTAATTTTATGTAAGAGATGATGAATAGTGAATTGTGTGCACGTGCAGTGGGCATGGCCAAGTTGAGGTGTCCTAAAGTTTGTTAGAAATTTGCTTTTTGCCAGGAAATTGTAATCAACTTGAACATTATTACAGCCAGGTGGCCAATGAAATTGTTCAGTAAATTTCTATTTTCTTTGATTATTGTCTGCAATCAATTACTCTACTCCTTACAACGAAATTCATTATGACATTAGAAACCCTGTTCTGAGCTAGGATTATTCACAGGTTGCTCCCTGCATATCCAAATAGTTTCAATTGGTATCATGGAGACAGGCTGTTATGACCTGAAGTCAAATTATGATGGTTGAGCTCTAGAAGAAACTAGAATTTGATGCTTGATTAGAGAAAATTAGCAAGTATAGCCCGTTTGGATCATCTAGATGCAGGAATGGAAGAAATCAAGAGCTTATTACAGGCTCAACCCACCTAGAGCAACAACGATGATTTCTCCATTAACAGTCCTCATTGTGTCAATCGAAATGAAACCCACAACTGCTACTCTACTCACATCTCTAAGGTTGAATTCCCATGGTTTGATGTTTAGGATATGAAAGAATGATTGTATAAGTACACTCAGTTCTTTTTCTCTGGATGGCACAGTGTAAACTTGCAAGGTTTGTTTAGCCTTTACCCACCTCAATAGGGTGGCATCTCAACCATATGTGTAGCAAATTTGATATTCTCCCTTCCTGGTCTGAATACATTCTCATGTAGCTCAACGATTCAGCAATGTTTATAATGACCTGCTAGTTGCTCTAATTAAAGTTAAACACAGGGCAGGATACATGAATATGTGGATGATTTTCAGCTTGCCTGAACTCAGGTAGCCCTTCTTACTGAACAGGCCTTGAGCAAATTTTTGGCTGGATTGCAACATGAAACCCAAAGTGACAATCAGGATGTTCAACCCCAACACTATTGATCATGCAACTCACATTGTGAAATTGCATGAAGTTGCCAAAGCTTCTATCAATAAGCATGGTGTCAACAACCATGTTCCTCCCGCTAAATTCATTGATTCCCCTCCTAAACCTCCATTTTCCACAACTCCTTCTACTGAAACATAAGATATCTCAAGTTTTAGGGATGCAGTTGGCTGAGGAATACACTACTGCGGAAGCTGGAAAAGCTAAACCTCAGTCGGCTGTGGATAGTATTACAGTTGAGACTCCTCAATTTTCTGTGAATACTACAACAGGAAATTCTAATTCTCGCACTATGAAAGCAGCTGGCCTTCACAGGATTTCAGCAGCGGCAGATTGCCACAACCACCAAACATCAGACAACTGGGAGATTTTTTCATTTTTAGTTGGCTATTATCAAATATTTGTGTCTACTTTTGGAAAAATTGCTAAGCCTTTTATTGACATGCTTAAGAAGGGGGAATTTACTAGGTCTAAGGAGCAACCATTGGGCTATTTCTTGGAGGTCTTCATTCAAGATTGATATTCATTGTCTCAGATATTTCAAAGGCCATTGGGTTAGCCTTTAAGTTGGAGCCTTGGAGGAAGATTTCAAATTGGGTGGGGAGCTACGTGATTTTGAAGAAATTATTTTTCCTCTCATGTAGCTAACCCTTTTGAAGTGGTTCTAGTAGCACCAAGAGCGATGCTTTGGGTGAGTAAAAGAGATTGTTGGGTGCTATAAAAGTCCTACAATTGTGTGTTGGATTTTGCTCTGAAGTTTCTTTTGATAGTGCCAAGTGGACAAAACATACTCCTGATCATGAATACATTAAACAAAGGGAAGCAAGGAAATGTTTTTGATGTGGGCACACCTTGTTCCTGATCATTGTCGCCCAACTAAGAAATGCTGGTAGATCTTTGGGGAGGATGAGTTGGGGGAAGCTGATATAAAACATGCATATGCAGAGGAAGAGCTCAAGTCTGTAGGTGGAGCGGTGATGGGTTGTCATAACTTGAAGCTTTGCCTGTGCTCAACTGAAGGTATTGCACAACCTTGAGCTGTGGAAAGTTGATGTAGATGATTAATGGCAAGCATATTAAGGTCCTGATTGATACTGAGGCAAGCCATAATTTCATTAATTCTTATAGAGCAGTATTGTAGTCCACTCAAATATGGCACTAACTTGGTTAATGTGAGGCCATATTGTTACCCCGTGTCCAAAAAAATGAGATTGAAAAATTGATTGAAGAAATGCTGGAGTGGGATCATTCAACCTGGTTCTAATCCTTTTCCTAGTCCAGTTATTTTGATCAAGACAAAGTAAAGGAGTGGGAGGCTTTGGTGGATTAGAGTGGTAAATAAAGTCACAATAACAAGTCCCTGACAAATACCCAATTCCTATGATTGAAGAGTATTGCATGAATTACAAGTGTCAGCTATCTTTTCCAAGATTGGTCTATGAGCTTTTAAGGCTCACCAATGCCACTTTAAGTTCTTGGTTATATCTTTTGGGTTAACTAATGCACCAACCACATTTGAATGTGCAATGAATTCTATTCTCACAGAAAATAGAATGTGTTGTACAATGGCTGGTTCCCAAAGATGCGCAGTAAAGGATTCTTCTAATGGTTTAAGGTTTTTGGTTTATTGGTTCCTTCAATATGCTTAATATATATTATTAGCTAATGAGCTCTTTTTTCTTTTCGTGAATTGTAATTGCTGGATACTTTTAACTCAAAAGTTGAGTGTCTTGCAGATTTGTGCTCTGGTGTTCTCAAAGACCTAGAGATGAATTCAAATTAATTTGGCAATTGTTTTGAATGTTTTCTTTCCATATTGCTTGTTTCAACAAACTGAGTAGTATTTTTACTATTTTTAAAAGAGATCTGGGTTCGGAGAATTTATCCTACTTTTACGTCAACATTGGATGTGAATCTTTTCTTTTTCCTGTCCTTGAGAACACTGCTTGAGCTAGAGCTTCCCTTCTCTTTTTGAATGGGATTTAATCTGCATTTTTCTTTTACTTTAATGAGGTAGACATTGTTTATTACCTTAATATGTCTGGTTACATTAGAACTTGTTTAAGATGTGGGTTACAAGACACATTGCCATCTACATTTCTATTAATGTTAAATGTTTCGTATTAAATACTTTGTATCATAGTAATCTGCATTCTCTATCATGTGCAGCGTGTTCTATACGTGGACATCGATATCCACCATGGTGATGGTGTTGAGGAGGCCTTTTACACCACTGATAGGGTCATGACTGTTTCATTTCACAAGTTCGGGGATTACTTTCCTGGAACAGGTGATATTCGTGATACTGGATATGGTAAAGGGAAATATTATTCACTTAATGTTCCTTTGGATGATGGAATTGATGATGAGAGCTATCAGTCCTTGTTTAAGCCAATAATGGGGAAGGTTATGGAAATTTTTAGGCCTGGTGCTGTTGTATTACAATGTGGTGCTGACTCTTTATCTGGGGACAGATTGGGTTGTTTCAATCTTTCCATTAAAGGTCATGCAGAGTGTGTCAGATATATGAGATCTTTTAATGTTCCCCTTCTATTGCTCGGGGGAGGTGGCTATACAATAAGAAATGTGGCACGCTGTTGGTGTTACGAGGTATTGTCTTGTGTGATCTTTCTTGAACTTTTCCTGGTTGAATTATCTTATTATTTTCTTTGTCTCGTTTAAAAGGATGAATATTGACGCCTGATAATTAAGTTCTCAGTAATAATTTGATTATGGGTTTCCTCTGCAATGGTCACGAATACTGGTACAAAGATTTCAATGAAGATATCACAATAGATTGACTCGTAAACTTTTTCTATAGTGTGAAAAATGCTCTCTGGTGTACACAACTCAAAGCAATGATTAACATTTAGTTGTATAGCATTATTAAAAAAAACGTTACTGAAAACATCTAACAGATTAAAACGTGAGGTATGCCTGCCTATATCTTTTGGCTTTTAGCAGTCCTGTTGAAACCTATTATATGGGAATCAGTATCTGCACTCTGGAGTGTTGATTTGATCTGTATAACTGATATCTGTGCCAAGTGAAAACATTCTATTTTTTTTTAAGCAGAAAGTGTTCTCTGATTAACAAATTTCTTTTGGTTGTTGATCAGACCAGCGTTGCTCTTGGTATTGAACTAGATGATAAGATGCCTCAACATGAGTATTATGAATATTTTGGTCCTGACTATACTCTTCATGTTGCTCCAAGTAACATGGAAAACAAGAACTCTCGACATTTATTGGATGAAATAAGAGCAAAACTTCTTGATAATTTATCTAGGCTTCAGCATGCACCAAGTGTCCCATTCCAGGAGCGACCACCTGATGCAGAGCTACAAGAGGTTGGCTTTGTATCTATTGAGAAATACAATACACTTTTTTTCCAACTCTTTGTTTTATCATCTCTTAATCATTATTGAACCAGTTGCATACTTCCTCATAGATATGTATAAAAGTATTTTGAATATCCTTTGGCTTGAAATGATTGAATAGGAGCATATCGTGGTGCAAATTCTGCTACTATGTTCAAGAAATATATATTTTTCTCATTGCTTAGATTTATTGCATCCTAGTGGAGCTACTACTAATTTGTCCAATATCCAAATTGCAAATGTTGCATTTGAAATGGAAAGATCTGCAAATTTTTTTTATTTATTTTAGAAAAAGCTTATTGGCAAAAATCCATCATCACAAAACTTGTTAGAATCTTGGCCACACTGTAAACATGTTTCAGAAAATCAATTATCACGTCTCAAGTTGAAGTCTGAAATTTGTCTAGAGCATTGTATATTATATATCAAAATTAAAAAAAAAAATCCACGTGTTCATTAACATGTACGAGCATTCTCAAATGATCCGCCGTATTTTTTGCTTTAACAGATTTGTTTGTCATTTATCATTATTGTATTGACACAGTGCTTGAGCAAATATTGAGAATTACTTACTATTCATATTTAGAGAGATGAGGATCAAGATGATAGAGATGAAAGATGGGATCCTGATTCTGACATGGAGGTTGATGATGACAGGTATGTTCTTGTGCTTTTGCAGCCCATCTTGATAGTGTCTTTTAAGTCTCTTTAACTGATCTGTTTTTACAGCAAACCTCGCAGAAGGGTGAAAAGTGAACGTGTTGAAGCTGAGCATAAAGATGCAGTATGTCCCGACCTGCTTTCTTTGTCTTCGTAACAGTGAAAAAAATGTTTCAAATAATCTTTTAAATATTATTGAAATCAAATGAACTAAGCATCAGAATGAGTAACAAGTACATTATAGTGAATTTAATGAAAATTATATTTCAATTCAATTCTATGAGTATAATTTTAGTTTTTATGTGACGTGTCATTTTGAACAATTTGTAATATATTTTATAACATCCTCAATTGAATTCCTTTCGTTTATTTATTTTCCTAGTGATTGGCCTCAGGTTATGACACTTGTCTCCTTATTCATATTGCTAAATGATGCGCGTGTACAGTGATTTGTCTTGTTTTAGTTTTAAGATGAATTAATTACTTTTAAGTGACAAATGAAGAACATATTTTAAATTTCAGGAAAGTTATCATAAACATCTGGATTGTGGAAGAGATTTTCTAACGCCTTTCAAGGAGATTGCATGCTCCAAGGTTGAATGTTTTGGCCTTCATAAACTAAAATTTCCCATTTATAAGATCACACCGGTGGTGTTAAAATTGCATCTTTTCAGGTGTCGGGGGTGGACTCAATGGCAGTGGATGAACCGTGCATCAAAGAGGAGCAGGATAATTTAAAAGAGCTTTCTGATCACAGGTCAAGATGAAGCACTAATAGGCATTGGTCAACCTTCTTCCCGACTAGTGTATGTCGACCTGTAAAGTAAATTATAGTTTCCTGTTACAGATGTCTGGCTCATTCATGTGATGTCTCTGTGGTGTTTCAAATTTTGCTTTATCTGGAAACTTAAGAGATATAGTGCAAACTTTGCCTTAGACTTTTGATGTTTAATATTACCGCAAGATAAAGCTGTTTTGCCGCTAATGGTAATAGTTTATTTATTCTGTTTGTTTTACTATGGTAGGAGCTTTTATCAAAATATCTCGTATAGGGAGCAGTTCATTGTTACATTCCTGCGTTTCTTGTAAAAAGGGATGAAGCAAACGCATTCTTTCACCATAAATCTAGGTTGTCATTTGTCAATAACCGCAGATAGTACAAGGAGACCATCGCGTCTCAGTTCAGTGGTGCGTCTCAGTACTGGCACTACGTGATGTTGTTCAAAATCAATTGAGAGATATGTCGAATTTGTTTCAGAAGTGCTATTTAATGGGGTTTCTTTGCGAATCTTAAATCTTTATCAGGTTTTTTATAGAAAGAAAAAACCCCTCGATCCTTCATTCTTCTCCGAGCTCTCCATTTTTCGGAGATCCACTGCGTATATTTCAATGATCACCTGTCTTTCATTACTGCAGTTTTAACTTCCATTTTCCTTAGCCCCCCCGGCCCCATCCCCGCCGCCCTTTTTCTGTGTTTCTCTACTCGTTCACCCACTGTCAATTTTCCTCTTTTTTTTTTTTTTTGTTACAAAAGGGAAATGTACTTGCATCTTTCGTTTAGGCAGAGTTTGATTCTTAACAAGCTTAGAAATAAAATTCCCATATGTAAATGCGTGTAGAAGAAGAAAATAAAAATAAAAATCATTGTACCACTATGCATAATCAGATAAATTAATATATCAAATTTAGTACAATAGAAATACCCACACACAAATGTAGGTGTCTACGGGCGTGGATTTTGCTTTTCCTCGTCTAATTTTATCTTTTATTTATTTTTTATGTATATCTATCGAAATCATACTATTTAGTGATTCTACCTAAAAAAATACTGATTAATGATTGATTACTGGTCCTTTAATAATTTTATATTTTATAATGCAACTTTTTTTACCTTCTTCCTGCACTTTATAAGTATATGAAAATTCCCAGTGGAAACATAGACATGTGAGATTGCACAAGCTTAAAATTTATGTTAATAAATTCTATAATCTGTAAATGTATATTTATATTACATATAATAATACATATAAATGAAAACATTTTAGATTCTACAATTCAAATGTGTTTCTGAACGTAAAATGATAATACAATTTGAAAACTTATTTTGGATTGTATAATAAAAAATATGATTCTGGATTACTCGAAGACATTATAGATTATTTAATATAGAAATCCAGCATGTATTTCTCAATTTGAAAATTATTCTAGAATATGTTATCCGAAATAAATGTTTACGTTACGCAATCTAAATATATTTTCATATCTGAAAATATAACAAATTATGTAATCAGAATATACTTTTAGATCTGAAAATATATAAATTACAGAATCATAAAATCTAATGTCTTGCGTTTTCAACTTTTCCAAAACCCTCTCCAAAGAACCATGGGATGCAAAATACAATTAACTTGTTATGGTTGATACGCTGTTGTTCTCTTAATAGGTTTTTTGCTTTACTAGCTATTGTAAATTTCCAGGAGTTTTTGCTTGAATCATACAACAGTAGCAGTGAAAAATAACACAATCCTCACAGCTTATACCACTTTTGTTGTCCTGCTATAATCCCCGCCCCCACAAAAAATGAAAAGATAAATGCACAGATCTCACACTCAGCAACCAACCCGAACCCCTCAAAAATTGAAAAAGAAAAAAAAGGGAAAAGTGCATAATCACATTCTCAGTAGGTACTTCCAGTAACTAAGCTTTCGTATCTTGGATTATCAATTACCAAATCCTCTTTCAACAATTATCCAGACAACTGATGAAGTGACACAACTAGTTCTCCCAGTTGCTTCTGATCAAGATACGATACATGATCCATTGAAATTAAATGTTTTCCTAGATCGACGAAGTCCTTCGCCTCAAATTTGTATGTCGATTGTAGTTTCTCAGCTTCACGGTCTGCTGCCTCAGCTTCAATAGACAGGAGATTCGCTTCTTCCATGTCACCCATTTCTAGTGCGCCAGCCTTTTCAGCTCTAGCAGTAGCAGATGCCAAAAGTAGCTTCTGGTATCTGACCATTGCCAACTCTTTCTCCTTTAATAAAATCACTCCCACAGTCTCCTGTATTTTATTAAGGGTGTCTTTGATTTCTTCTTCAAGCTTCTCAAGATTTAATGTAGACGTGTTCATCTCTATCTGGATGCTCTCTTTTTCAACACATAGTGACTTTGCCTCAGTAGCTATTCGTGCCGCCTCCTTGAAATTTCTTGCAGCAGTAGCAACTTTCTTTTCTGCTTCTAGTTCTGGGACTCTTTTATCAATAAAAATAATCCTCTGCTTGAAGGATGCTATCTCTTGCTGTATGCTTGACTTTCTTGAAGATAGTTCCTAAAAACAGTGTAATGACATTTGTGAACAAATAACTACCAAAATAATTTTCTTTTGCGGGAAAATAAGTGACTTGCTTGTTTAGTTTTTGGGTTTGATTACATACGGAGTGGGACTATTTATAGTATTCTCAACCTAAAACATATTGAAGCAACTTAACCTGTGCATAACTTCAAATTTAAGGTTATTAGGTAGTGCGCAGGAGGCAGGCTTACAGTGGGAGTCTTTGATCATCCATCACATTTCAGCCATATATATACACAATTTTAAACACAAAAATCAGTATTAACCTGCAAGTAAGCTCTTGCGGCAGAAACCTCCTGTTGAAACAATTTCACATCTCCAGAAAGCTTTTCCTCGTTCTCTGCAAGTGTCAGTTTGTCCTCCCTGGACTTCAATATAGATGACATCAAATTTCTTCTCAATTTAACTATTTCACGGTATCCTTCAGCCTCCTCCGTAGAAATCCTAGCACATTTCCTGAGTCTTGCACCCATTTCTTCTTCCTGAGTGAGGAAGTTATCAATTTCCCCCTTCTTTAGAGCCAAGGTTTCAGTTTCTAATTTCACTTGCGCAAGGACAGACTGCAATTTGTCATACTTGACATTAATGCTTGACTGCATCTCTTTAAAACCAGAGACAACTTTATTTATCTTATTTTCTACAGCTTCCAAATTAGAGTCATTGTCTGCTATCTCCTTTTCTTTCTGTTTAACTAAAGCAAGAAGTTGATCCAATTCACCCATTAACACATCCTTTCTTTTACAAAGGATCTCCTTTTCTCTTTTGTCATCCTGGATTGAATGCTCAATCGTATTATTCAATTCTAAACGAGCTTCATTCATAAATTGCGATTCAATCTCCAATTCCATCTTTTTAACCTCCAAGGCTTCAGACGATGAAAGCCATTGGTCCATTTCTTTTGAAAAAACTGATGTTGCTGTCTTCAGGGTAGAATCTGCATTATTTAAAGCATTCTAGAAAAACGAATATAGTCAGATCAGAAATTTTAACCAAAACTGATTTGTAAGGGGATGAAACTTTAGAATCTGTAACATTTAGTTTCATTGATGGATTTATGTGAAGTTACAAGGAAATGCAAAAGCTGTAAACTAGACAAATTTCATTTCACTTACGCTTGGCCAACATCCCGCCTGAACTTATATAAGCGATGTAAGGGAAGAAAATATTAAGTGAGGAAAGAAATGATAGTTATGCAACGGCAGTATGTTTTAGATTAAGAGTAAAAGGGTGCAATTAAGTTTCCCGTGGATGTATGTTTAACTAACCTTTGCATACTGCTCGAGCAGGATTGCGCATTGTTCTTCGGCAACCAACTGAGAGTCAAGGGCATGCTGCAATTTTAAATCTAAAGCGTCGACAAAGGCATCAGCTTCTCTCAAAGAATAGATGTAAGCCTGTTTCTCCTTCTCTGCAACAGAAAGGTTTTCGCTAACCTTTTCGGCCCTTTCGAAATCTTCAGCTTCGCAGGCTTCTTCCAATTGCTTTTCGAGTTCCATGTATTTGAGGGAAGCAAGATTGGCATTCTCAACGATTTTTCTTCTATTTCTGATGGAATCCTTTCGAGCAGAAGAGGCATTTTTGACCTGTTGAGTGGCATGGTTAAGCTTCTCACCTATGGTGGCCTTGATTTGCCGAAACTCTGCCTCAGGAAAAGCCGAAGGATGTTGTTGGTTCAAATTCTCATTCTCTGATTTGGAGGAAGATTCAGTAGATGATGTTCCTGCCTCAGAAAAAGACGAAACATGGTGTTGTTTCCCTTTCCCATTCTCATTCTCTGATTTGGAGGAAGACGCAGCAGATGGTTCTTCCTCAGAAAAAGCTGAAGCATGTTGATATTCCCGATTCTCATTCTCTGATTTGGAGGAAGATTCAGTAGATGGTTGGGAAGGAGTAACATCATGAGTATCATCAGTGGCAGTGGCTGTGGCTGCGGCTGCGGCTGAGTCAGTGATAATGGAGGGAAGGGTGTCTCCGACCAGAACAGTATCAGCACCGCCCAGGCTGTCACTATCAGAAATTGGTTGGGGGAGCGGAGAAAGAGTATGAGGCATGTCGTTGGAATGAAGGGCATCTCTGCCATATCCAATCCTCAAGCCAGATCTTTTTCTCCTTCGAGGGGCCTGACCCTGACCCTGACCCTGAGTAGAAGAAGAAGAGGAAGTTGGGGCGGTAGCAGATACAGATACAGATAGCTGCTGCGGAGATTGGAGATCGTGGTCGGCTTCAGCTACTTCTGAGTTTTGGAGGGGATCCACCACAAGCGTGAGGTCAGAGAAGAGATTCTCGTCAAGGGGCTGCGATGTTGTGAGCGCATCACTGCCATTGTAATTGTCATGTCGGACCTCTTCTTCAACTCCAATTTCAATTTCGGCAGCAGGGTTAAACAGTACCATCCCTTCAAACAGAGAATCCATATCATCCGAAGCCATCTCCTCGCCTCCGATTTCAGAATCTTCCTAAATTAACTTCCCTTTATATCCTTAGCCCTACCCCCATTCTGTATGCGTGAAAACCATCATCAACTTTCTACGTTTTTTTCTTTTAAAGACAAAAAAAACCCACCTCTGGGAAGGAAAGATAGGATGAAGAAAAAATAGATATATGATAAATAAAATTGTAAGTTTTTTTTTTTTTTTATGTTGAAAATGTAACTGTCTCTGATACATAAAATAAAATAAAAAATTTCGGGCTTCATTAGTTATGTCACATTAATTATTTTTGTTTCTCTTAAATTAAATATTCTTATTTTTCTCTACTGTGTGACTCACATCATTATTTTCATTCTTCCTTTTTTTTTTATTTCTTTTCTTATTAAATGAATCGTACAAATTTATGTTTTTGTTATGAAATAATTATTTATATTAAGTCCGTACAAATATAACAAGTCAACTTTGCTAGGAGTTCAAAATCGAGTACATAAAAAATTAAAAATTGATAAAAAGATAAAAAATATTAAAATTATTTTTTAAAGATTTTTTTAATCTACTTATTCTTTTAAGTAAATAATTTTGTTCCAATTTTAGGTATCGTTGTGGGATGAATTCTGGAAGAACATAGTCTCATAGCAAAGCTTGTGTAAACAAAAGTCTCATACCAAAGCTTGTGTACTTTAAGGATGAACTCTGAATTCAAATACCTGATTACCAACTTGATGTTCACATGTAAAAAATTATTCGAAATGCAAAAAATTATTTAAAACTTAAAGTGAATAAGAACATTTACAATACTAATGATAAAAGGATATAAAAAATTATATGAATATTTTTTATAAGTCACATGAATTATTTCATAATAGGAAATAGATGAGTTGGATTACAATCTTAAGTAAAAAGTATTTGTCTTAATTAGGTAACTTTTGATTTAAGAATAAGCGTTTGATCTAACAAACAATTTGTATATGGGTTAAAGTCGTAAGTTTAATTCATAGGGAGAAAATGACTGAGGAGGAAATTATTGCATAAAATCAATTGTCCAATAAAAAATGTTAGGTATACATAATTTTTGACCTAGTAATAAGTGATTGAATAATATAGTGGTCTATATTTATAAACTTTTGAGCCTTTATAAACTAATCTCAACAACAACAAAAAATATTTTGAATCCCGAACTATTAAATTGATCAATGTATATCAAATATGAGTAAGTATACAAGTCTCAACTCAAAATCTAAGTAATTTATTTAAGCGGGTGAAGGATAAATGAATTTGAATATATAAACTTTTTATAATAAAGTCTTATTGTGACACATTTTTATAACAATTTGATGTATTTTAGTACAACCATTTATTTGCATTTGTGATAAATAATTACTAATGTATTTAATTTTAGTCTTTATGAGAAATCACATGGAGGAATATATTATTAATATTCTTTAAGAAGATATTTTGTTATCCCAAAACATCATGACACAAATACTAGATGATTTGTTTCACCAACACATTGTTTAAGGAAGTAACATTTTGGGATGGTCTTATGGTTTCACACATTCAAAACAAGTTAAACTTTCAAGATTGGATTTCTTGGCTTGATGCTAGGTTTTTTATGGGTGTGTATGGTCTTGTTAGGGCTATGATGAGTGAGGGAAAATGTTGAGATTATCTTGGTAGGGTTCTTTATGATTTTCTAGCAGAGAAGCTCAATTGTGGTTGATGGAAGCAAGGTTGGGGGTATTATTGGTTCTTGGTGATCTTTGGTTGGTTTTTAGGTATCATATGACTTTGATTAAATGTGAGTATGGCTTGGGATGTTATGAATTAATTGACAAAAGTTATAGAAATTTTCTTAGGTGTTTCTTGAAGGATAACTTAGAGCTATCGACGCTAGAAAATGAGGGTTGATGTCTTTATTGGAATGTTTCTTGAAGGAATTTTGGTCTTGGTGTGGGAAGATGAGTTTGTCCAAATTATACTATGTAGTTTTAGGTGACTTTTGAAAAGTTTTGAGTGGCGAAAAGACAAAAGATGAAAGCTTAACAAGTTTTAGGTGACTTTTGAAAAGCTTTGAGTGGCGAAAAGATAAAAGATGAAAGCTTAACAAGAACACAGAATATATGCAAAAAATGAAATGAAAATTGATAATAAATAATAGGGAAATAGAAAAGGTATTTAAATAGAGTATAAGGTAAAATAGGGTGCTTATTACCTTGCCAAATATACACAATCTTTAGTTTGGAAACAACTTTTGAAGGTCTCTTAAAACTCTTTCTTGGTGTTCTAAGAACAGAAAAAGAAGGACATACCACATAGACAAACTCAACTAAACAAATAACACTCTCACAAAAAGAAACACAAAAAGACTTCGAAGCTCTAAATTTTGATTTCTTATTCAAAGATGATTTGTACATGAATGATAAAATTTTTATATAGAGTTGTGAGTCACATCAGGCCTTCCCTAAAAGAAGGTGTGGAACCCCTTCTAACACATAGGTGCTTAGTGTTAGCTATTATAACCTAGGATAACATAATACCCAAACAAAATAAACCTAAAGAGAATCTTCCTATGCAAAGTCATATTTATGTACAAATGAGAATTACTTATTTCTTTTACATATTTATTTTTATCTTTTTAAGAAAGAGTCTTATTGGCTTAATGAAAATCTCTCTCTAAATCTTTAATCTTGCATTTTGTTACAGTCTCTTTAAAAGCCTTTTGGGTTGCATGGGCTCTTCTCTCCCTTTTTTTGACTTTAAAAATATAGAAAATATGTTTCTTTTTTAAAATAGAAATGTAAGACACTATAATTAAGGATGACTTTGAAAATAAGAACTTTGATTGACAAATTATATGCACCAACCAAACAAATCCTGAAGTCTTCATATCCCATGCAATAGAATTATTTAGAAAAATGTATGCCCTAGCCAAACAAATCTTAAACTCTCCATATTTCATAGCCAGTTTATGAGCATGTCCTTAGTTGTAATGAATGAAATTGAAGATTGAAGAGAAGTTCTCCCTATTTATATGAGTTCTTTGGAGGTATGCACATTTTTTCATAAATATTATCTTGAATTCTCCAAATTTAAATAGTGAATTTTCTTTACATTTATCTTTCTCTTAAGAAGGTAGCATGCTCTTCATCTTTTTTATCTTTTATTTTTTGTATTTTTTATGGTGTCATTCTAATGATATTTCATGGATTCATAATCATTTTTGCCAATTGAATTTAATTTTTTTCTATTACATAAATTCAATTGATTTTTTATTTCAATCAGTTCAAACTTCTTATATTTTGTTTTTATCTTGAATTGAAACATACACACAAATTCACGTACGTACAATAAAATATATATATATATATATATATATATATATATATATATATATATATAATATTAATAAAGAAATAAAAAATACTTCACAAACATGATGTCAGTTTAAGTCATTAGAATTTTTAAAAACAAAGGTGTATGAAAACAAATTTATATAAAATATCAACATTGGACTAGATAAATGTTTAGTAATAGATATGAATACTATTAATATAGGTAAATAAAGAATCCATCTTTCATTAATTTATAAAGAAATTATATCGATAGAAGTTAATCTATTTTCTAAGTATAAATTACAAAAATCAATTTTAAGATTTTTTTTTTCATATTATTACTATGTCTTAAAAAGTGGACTTCAAATCTAAGTCAATCTTATGAAATTGACTTGTAAGGTGAGGTTTGCACCCATTTATATATTACGAATTGACCTTATTTATGGTTAATGTGGAATCTCCAACACCCCCTTCGCACTAAAGTTGTTCAACTCATGTATGAGACTAGATATTTATGGATGGTCTGATAGCGACCCTATAGTGGGTGGAACGATAAACCCATCAAATTTTGCTAAGATAGACTTTGATACTATATTAAAAAGTGAACTTTAAGCCTACCTCAATCTTATATAAATAATTTGTAAGAGGTTTGTACCCACATATATATTATGAATTAACCTTATCTTTAGTTGAGGTAAAATATTCAACATTATGTCAATAACATTTATCATGTTGTTATCACATCATTGCCACACAAACTGTGACAATCACAAAATTAACCGCACAAGCTGAAACATGAAAAATATTTTGTATAAATACTAAAATTTAAAATTATGATAAACATAGAGAAAATAATAATGAGACATATGGAGAAATGAATAGCTAAAGTTAACAGGAAGCTTAAAAAATATTTAAAATTATTAGAAAATGTAAATAACTAGTTTAATAAATAGTATAAACATCTGATTAAAAAAAAGTAAATATAGATTTTTTTTTTTTTACTAATTTGGAGTTATTTTCATGGTCAATTTTTTTATTTTATATAAATATGTTTAAAGTTTTCAAATATTTGTTAACATAGATAATCTAATTATAAAACAATTTAATCTAATAATTTCATCTCGCATGCTTATGTTATGAGAATAGTCTTTATAAACAAAAATAATTTAAATTATACTTAGTTTTTCTTATAAAAAATAATTTTGGTGAACTAATATATCTGTTTATGTTCACTAAAAAAATTTACAAGGCCGTCTTTTTAAAAATCTTGAACTATATTATGTCATTAAACCGTCTCATTTCTATAAATGATATTATCGTGAAAGTCATAGAAAACGTAAGATGCATAACAAAGTTTTATAACAAAATGAAGATAATATTTAAATATATTATAATGTCTTGTGAAACCATTAAAATATTAATTTCACTTTCTTCCTAAAAATTGAGATAGGAGACAAAATTTGTGTTGTTGTATGCTTAAAATAATGTTGTGAGGACAAGTAAAACATGTTTAAAACTAAAGTTATCATAAGAGTATATACACTTAGAAAACTATTAATTATTAATTCTTGTTACAACACATCAAAAAAGTTAAACAAGTTATGTACTCTCATTTAAGATGTTGGTAAATACAAGATTTCTTATGAAAAATCAACTAACTATTCTATGTGAAAATAAATATATTGTATATGCACCTATGCCATGATAGATCATATAAATGTGTGTGTAGTATTTCTCTCACATTGAATTATTATTTATATATCCTCTTTTTATCCTTGTGATCTTATAATAACTCTTTTTTATAAATCAAAAGCAATAGTTAAAGAATACTCGAAAAAAATCCAAAGTAACTTCATCAAAAAAGAATATTTATAAGAATCATATGTATTCTAACTCATAAGTGGCAATCATTTATTTACTGAAACTATTAAAAATTTGTATAAGAGACTTTATTTGGGTGAATAAATATAAATATTTAAAGACTTATATTTTGGTGTTTAGGCTTGTATTAATTTTAATTATCGTAAATTTATTTAAGAAAAACTTTTTGAAACTCTTTTCCAACTATTAAATCCATCACCACTTACTCTTTTATCATCATCTTAAAAACATTTTAAACCTCAATTCACTATTTCTATATCTAACATGTTTATTTTTAACCTTTATCCCAAAAAAAAAGTCATTTTTATTGTTATGTGATATGAATGAAATCAGAGAAACAACTTCGTAATTAAAAGTGAAGAGAACATTCTCTAAAAATAACCAGGCCCTGATTCTCTTAGAATCAATATTTATTTATAAAAAAAAAACTCTAAAAAGCGACATAAAACAAGTTTTAAATGATAAAATGTTTAAGATGAAAAAGAAATTTTAATGAAAATAAATTTTAAAAACAATAAAATTAAGAATTAAAAAATGACGTAAACAAGTGTCAATTATGAGAAATGCATATATCGTAATAGCAATCAAATATGTTTTGTTTGTATTGAAAATATGAAAAATCAAACAGTGGCAAAAAAATAAAGAAAAAGAATGAACGAAAATATGAAAATTGTTTAAATTAGAAGAAATAAAAGATGAGAACAAAATATTTTTATTATCTCAATATTATTATTATTATTATTATTATTATTATTTTATTGATGATATTTAAAAAATATTCGAAACTAAAAAAATGGACGCAGTCAATCATTAAAGAATGAAATACGTAGTTATTTTAAATGTGAAAAAAATAAAAAACATTAAATAATCAATTAGATATTGTTGCAATCGATTATGTAAAATTTCCTACCTTTTTATTATTCTTGCGGGAAAATTTGTTACCCCTCTTAAGTTTTGTGCTTTCCAAGCCCACCACCCAGAGCAAATGACCTCCCTCTACACAAATCCGTCCACGCCAACAGTGGAACGCCAGAAACAGACAGGGCTAAAAGATGGCACGAACCGAACTCATGTAACAAATAGAAAAGTGCAAGAGGGGACTGATATCGCTTTTCATTAGCGTACACATTATAATCTTAATGGTGCCATCATATTGTTCATCTAGCAATTTCTTGGCACATCAAATAAATAACCTCAACATAACAAAGTAACAAATAAAACTAATAAAGAAACTGATGAATGGGAACATAACATCTAAAACATGCCAGTGTAAGCAAATAGAAACGAAGTTTTACTACTATGTGGACTAGAAAAAAAGGCACAAAGCAGATTAAAGCAATACACAATATAATTGGCTGCATCATTTATCATCAATTCACCACCAAATTTAAGTCAATCTATCCTTCAGCCTCACCAAGTTCAACATCTTTCAGAGGAATCTTTTCTAATCCATCCTTCAATAGTCTAATTTCTTCTTCCGTCATGCTGTTTTTGGCGTGGTGAGGTAATGTCTTTGAATTTGACTGCTTTTCAGCCTCTACGGCCCAACTATATATTACCATACCAAGAACTGCGATAATCATTCCCATGATATTCTTGAAAGTTAGCTCCGAATCAAATAGCAGCCATCCCAACGTCAGAACGCATACTGTTTTCATGTGGCCTAAAACCTGGAAGGAAACGGCTGAAAAGCGTCCAATGCATAGGTATTGGCTCACATTGCAAAATACAGCTAGCGAGCATGAAAGAATAATGCATAACTGCAGAAGTTAAAGAAAAAATTTAAAAGAATAATCCAACAGTATTTGTATATTTGAAGATAAATATATATGACAGATTAGTGTCAATAGGGGAAAAGGAACTTACAATGGCACCAGAAGACACCTTATAGTTGGTTATCAATTTGCCACTAAGGTAGTAATCAACAAATGGACCAAGAATAAGAAGAAAAAGCGCTTGAATGGGAGCAGTTTTACTTAGCAATTCAAAAGATCCAATTGAATATTTCTTTTGAAGAGAGCCTATTGACTGTTACAGAAAAGGTGAAAAAAAAGAATCAGTTATAAAAATGAATAAATTCCACAAACATCACGCATAAATAATAGCATCTACCACAAGTAACTTTAGTAGCACAAATAGCGTTGTCTTCGGTCGTACTCATCATTTAACTATAAAACTAATCTGATCTAATACTTGACCATTTACAGGTGAGAGACAGGCCATTAGAAGGGCAGAACCGCGCTTAGTCATGACACTTAATGATGAGTTCATGAATGGACAAGAAGAAAATGAGCAAGAACAAACTATCTCTAGAAGAATAATAAGAAACATGACTAGACAAGTTATTTTCGCTAACAAAAATATTCTCTCTCTCTTGTGTATTTCTTGAACTTGTTAAATGTAGGATTTTATTTCTTAATTGCAGAGGTATAAATAGTATAAATAGTATAAATAACATCTCAAAGCCCAAGAAAATAAAAGAAAGATGGTCAAGATTAAAATAAAAAGTGTAAGAAGGAAACATCAAGATCAAGCTCAAATTGGAGCCCAATTCTAAGATGAGAATCTCAGCCGACTATAATCAAAATAAGGGTAACAAACATGACCAAAGGAGTGTGAGAAGCATGACTAAGCAAGAGAAGTGTGACTCCTTAATTTGGTCAATACGAAAATTCCTGTTTCATTTTTTTTTTTTTTTTAATTTCAAAATTTCCCTCCTTTTGTTTTCAAAATTTCAGCTATGCATGAGTTGGTTTTAGATCCCTCATTTCCATGTAATTAGAAACACGTTTGAGTGTCATTAGGCATAGCAAATTCGAACTCAAAGGCTATAAATAGCCATCAGTTACATATTTAACTTTACTTTGGAATATAAGATATTGTGAGTGTTGTGGAATAACTCAAATCAAATTTACTGCAGCAGTGTCTACCACACAAATAGGAAGATAACAGAGAATCCGCAAATGAAACATGTAAAAGATAAACAAGAGAAGAACAAGAAAGAATCACACACAGAAGTAATGTGGTTCAATTGAAGTATTAACAAATTTCAATTTACATCCACAACAGAATTCACTATAACCAGAGATTACAACTTAAAGTTTCTCTCAGACTCTCACTTATATAATCCATTAGGATTAAATTTGAGTTCAGTAGTAAGCTTCCTAGAGAATCTTGTCCTTGTTTTGTTCATACTAAGAAATTAAACACAAATAAATTTTTTATTACCATTTCAAGTTAAATCATATTAAGAAACTTATCACTTAAATCTAATGAAGTTCTGTCCAGAGATGACCCAAAATTGCACCAGTTCATATAAATAAAATGACGGTTGAGAAGGAAATCACAACAGAAATAGCACTCAATTTTATATGGCCAGCATATTAAAGAAGAAATATTGAATAATACTCACAATTTGCTGTAAAGATGTTGACAGAACTGCTAAACAGGCACACAAGAAACCTTTCAAATTAACTTTTACGTCAGTTACAGTGCAAACACCAACACCAATAACCACAACCACCACTGACATTTTCACTTCCCTTGAGTAGTGCTTATTGTGAAGTATCCATTCCATCACGCAAACCACAGGAATCATGCTCAGTTTTGATATCTGTGACCACACATAACACAAGAAAATTAACAACTAAAAGGCAGTAGTGAAAATTCAAAGTGAAAACATGAGAATGACAAGGTGGCTATGATTTATGATACATCAAAGGTGAGTCATGAGAATATGGGTAAATGAGTCGAAAAACAACACGACACAGCACCTCCTAATGTACAAGAATTGAGATGTCATCATAGTAACTCAAACTTGCTTCTCTAAAATGACAAGTAAGTACAATCTAAGGTACCTAGCCAAACTTTTTCTACTTTTTTCTTTCCCTTTAAAAGTTAAGTTGGATCAAATATACAGAGAAAAGCTCTTAAAATATTAAGGAGTTTATTTTTTTTATAAAAAAACAAGGTGGAGAGAAGAATTTTAAAATAAAAATCTAAATAAGCTCATAAAAAAAGTTGCATATCTTAGCCTCCCTTTCCCTCGCATCCTAAAATAAATAATCGACCTGACACCATACTGTAACAAATACCGTAGATAACAGCTTTATATCATAGGCTGTTCCAATGAAAGCTTCATTTATTCACTCCTCTTCCTAGAATTATCTTTATTATTCTCGATGTAAACTTAGACATTGGAGTGGAGCCTGGTAGTTAATTGTCCCATCTCTTCTTTGCAGATTCCAGGAATACATAAACACAACAGGTCTACGTCTAAAAGAGCACTTAAAGACTAAAATATGTTCAGGCCATCATAACTTCTGCCTTGCCAAACTTTCATTACTACATGTAACAGTAAGTATCTCTTTATATACTAATACTTCTAGGGTTCACATTACTACTCACAGCTGCAGTTAGTTAAATCATAAATATGTAAAACCAACGACCATCAGCTAAATCATTATAACTTTTCAATTAACCGTGTCGGCATTCAAAATTCAAAACATAACTCTACTAGCAATTATATGCTTCAATTCACAGCATCAGATTCTTTAGGCCGGTTTTTAAAATGGATTAATTAACCCAAAGTTTGTAGTTGTATTTAGTTTTCCATTTTACTCATCAAAAGCTCCTTAATTTCACAATGCAACAACTTACATATATTGCACATATTCAATTCACCATTGCGAACATCTGACTGAACCATAGATTAGACATTACACCTTCTAGAATGAAAGGCTTCAAATAATTGCCCTGGTGCATGCTTGGCAAAAAGGAATGACTATGATGCATGATGGTCTGAGTTTTATGAATGCATTGTTTATGTTAACAAGGAAGCAGGGAAGAAGGATGAGGATCCTAAAATGACTATTGGATGAAATTGTTGTCAATAAAGAAAATATAAGTTCTACTGTCCAAGCCATGAACATGATATATGATATCCCTATTCACAGTAAAGTTCGTCATAAAACCATACTTGGTAGAATCCAACGGAGTTGAGCATGAGGCTAAAGTTCATCCCCGTGATAGACATATTCGCAACCAGAGAGAACCAAATGAGCTCCCACATAGGAACATGCTTTGACGCTGAGTAACCAGTAGCATTTGACACGAGACCGACGAGAGCAGTTACGGCAAAGTGGAACCCAGTTAACGAACTGGCTGAAAAAATTTAAGAAAAGAGTAGATTAGAGGACAGGATCTCAACAAGTCACGAGCAGAAACTTCTGTATGCAATAATATTAAAAGTTTGCACATAATACTTATAGAGTTTAATAGTCATGTCAGTAATCTCCCATATTACTATTAACGATAAAACTAACAAGAATAATTTGAAGCTCCAATAAATTAAACAACAGTCAGTATCAAGTATCAACTAGTTTTTCTAAATTGGGAAATATTTCAAAAAACAAAATAATCAGAAAATGGATATTTGGATCGTGACCGACAGAGGAGATACAGAACCATAAAAATGGGCGTATCGTAGTAAGGGGAAACAGAACATACAAGAGATAACAAATGACATGGAAGTTAGAGATCTATTAGTCTCAGTCTCAGATCCAAACATGGAGAAATAATAGTTAAGAGAAAGGCTGACCAAAGCTGAAAGCATAGCCATTGTTGGACATAAGCTGTTTGTTGGCCATAATAATCCCAACGGAGCTGACAACGTTCATAGCCCATGCTCCCACATCAGATATCGATGACGATTTCTTTTCGCTTTCCATCTTCTATTTCAGAGGGCACCAAAAGCAATTCCGATCAATACAATTTCTATGTATATACGAGAAAGAGAAGAGTATTGAGTGGTGAAATGGTAACCGCTTAACGGACACTAGATCTGAGGAAATACACTACTACAAGATCTGTAAATGTACAGTGGCATAAGTTCGCTTTTCCAAATTTAAATTCAATGTCAACCTCGCTTTAATCGTGCGACTGGGATGGACTAAAATTATATCAGAAGAAAATAAAGGAAAGCCGGGGAGGACCGTTTCGCGCTTCCGCTCTGGTAATTGCAGCTCTGCCTGCGCCTATGTCTCTCTCCTCCCTCAACACTTCCTTCCTGCCTCCTCCTTCACATGATTGTCTCCTAATACGTCCTAACTAAATTGGAAAATTAAGTAAATAATTTCCTTTCGAAACGCATTTTTCTTTCATTTTTTTAACACATGTAAGCACATGTATGGAATCATCATATGCCCTTTTTTTATTTGTTATCTATAAAATTATTTAATAATGTAAATTTTTTTATTCTTATAATAAGATCACCATAAAAAATTACATATACTTCTATTATGTAAATATAATAATAAAAAATTTATTGTTATCATTATTTTGGATGTACATTGTTTTATAATTTTAATGAATTATTCGATTATAAATATTTTGTATTAACATAAAAAATAGACTAAATAGATAGGATTTTATTTTTTTCTCAAAATAAATCAATTTTAAAAATTACTCAAATAAATTTATTCATTTCTACTTTAATTAGATATATTTATTGTTTAGGATTTATGTTGAGAATTAGACTTCAATGAAATGAATTCTTTACTTGAAATAATCTCTTTTGTCTCTATTCTCTTATTTTCTTAATTTTTAAAAAATATATTAAAAGATTAGGTTTAAATTTGATTTCTTAATGATCAAATTCCTGACTGTGTTAGCACCAAGGCTAAGCAAGTGATTTGATAAAGTCGATATTGTGAGTACCAAGGCTTAGCATGTGAAGCTGATGAAGACTGCCTCATGAAGAATCTGTTGGAATCAACTTGGACCAGAATTGTTCAAGTGAAGACTTTGTGCCAACATGAAGATAGTTGGGTGATTAGGTCTTGGTCCTTAGTTGGATTTGTGTGTTGGTGATTGGCTTAGTCCTTAATCACTAGTGGTATGATTCATCACTTCTGAGGTGCTAAAAAGATTCACAAATATTTTTATTAAAACTGTTTTTAATAAAAATAACCCAAAATATTTTTGCTGAAAAAAGGTTTTTCAATCGATTGAATGTGACAGTTATTTCTGTTACAACTGAAATACAGTTATGGTTGTTATAACTGAAAACTTTGACTGGGTCAAACTAACGGTCAAATTCAATCGACTGAATGGTTTGTTTAATTAATTGAATTTTGACAGCTAAGCAGTTTTTAAAAACTGATTTTGGGTATTTAAAGGAATGAGAATCATCACTTTCAGAATTATCAAAACAAAAGCTTTCGAAAAGCATTCCTTGAGATTTTCTAAGAGAGATATTGCCCCTTTTGTGCGATCATCATTTTGACAAAGCTTTTCAAATCAAGAAACCTCCAAGAACGTGAATCTTTGAAGCATCCTTGAAGTGAGGTTCTTGCTACTTTGGTTCTGGACCAAAGCTAAGTCTTCTACACCTGATCTTCATTCTGTGTAA
>Ga0209489_100454_pt1 | contig 76157 bp, 35 predicted proteins | sample SiratrowhiteBW_FD_187527 | JGI IMG/M metagenome (GOLD analysis project Ga0209489, IMG submission 187527) | Root nodule microbial communities of legume samples collected from California, USA - Siratro white BW (SPAdes) (version 2) | ecosystem: Host-associated > Plants > Roots > Nodule | place...
ATATATATATATATATATATATATATATATATATATATATATATATATATATATATTATTCAATTAAGATAATTATACTCATGGCATTATCTTTTATCTTTGTATTGCTAATAGTGTATATTAAAGAGAAAGTATTTTAATAACCTAAAAGGCCTAACCACCTAGAAAAGTACTAGTAATAATAAGTTCCCAAATATTTTAGGTTGTTTGTATATGAATTGAAATATCGCAAATAGTTCTTTATAAATAGATGTAACTTTCTTTGCTACTAAAAAAAAGGTGTACACAACAATTCCATTTTAGTGAATATCAAAATATGTAATGTGTCCAAATTAAGTATTTGGAATACATAGTTTTATACTTTAAACTTCAGTATCATCCTAGTTTTTCAATATTTGCAAACTATATTCTGAAACATAAACATATATTTAGGAACTAAATTGCAGGACATATTTATTCGTTTTTAGGTGTTTAGCGTCGAGAGGTACACTTGGCAATTGCTTTATACTATGGATAACTAAAAAAAAAAGTGATAGTTTTAACAGTCGAATAAGTACGTTTGGTAATTGCCTAAAAAACTAATAGAAGTTACGATTTAGTGGAGATAAATAACAAAAGTAAATTTTATTTTAAAAATTTTTAAATTGGAAAAGTACCAAATAATAATAAAGCTTAATATCATAAGAAGGTTAATAAAAATATCTTCACATACAAATAAAAAAGAAATCATCATATAACTTCTGTTATAAATATTTTATAATTCTACTGTACATCAATTTTCACCATCAAAAAATTCATCCCTAATTCAAATCAGTCAACCCCATAACTGGGATAGCCAATTCAAATTTGATACCATCAATTTAAGATGAATTTTAATTGATTATAAGAGTTTAGATAATAAGTTGTCATATAATTAAACTCTTCAAAATGTTTGAACATCAGATGTTAATATAAAAATATTGGTACCATAAAAATGTACAAGTTAAAAATATAATGGAACATATGTCACGTTACAGCAAATTCATCCGACTCGCTTTAAGCAATTTTCCCTTTATTCTATAATTTAAATCCAATGGTATACAAAGTAATTAACTTATTAAAAAAATCTAATAGTTTAAGAAGAATCAACAATATTTCTTCATGGTTGGGTAGAAACAATGTAGAACAGTAGAACCTAGTTCATAAATTCCCTACAATTAGGGGCTTTACAGAGACAGGGAACCTTCAGTTCATCCGGCTCATCTACATCGAACAAGTAATTATACCTGTTGCAACATTAAAAGACAAAAAATCATGTTAAGTCTAATTAACATCTTTACTCCTAAAAATAAGGCATTATCATATATAATGTTTATGCATGATTCCTTGTATGCACAAACGATAAAAATATACAAAAACAACAAACCGTACGTTAGTTCTTCACCGGCTGAAACATTGGTCTTCGCAATAAGCACAATCCTATTCTCCTCACCACTCAAGCACATAATCCTTGCAAAGCAGTTTGGCATGCACTGTAACAGGACAGGTTGATTCATAAATTTTTTTCATAAACAAATAATTCATCAGTGAACATCAAAAATTCCCACGTTTTTTAGCGCCATAGAGGAACTAAAGTACATGAAATCAGTTCTAGCTTACCAAAGTCCAAAGACAAGATTCGTCAGAATAACTTACAGAATGGTTTATTATACGTGCAATATTGCCCTTGTCCGTTGCGTCAATCATCACTTCATCACTGATCTTGAACAACTGCATAGTTTATATCATTTGGTATTTAGATCGCAGTACGATGAATCCCAACGTTAACGCTAAACATCTATGATAAAAATTTGAGCAACATGAACTAGGGGTACAAATATGGAACATGATCGAATAGGTAGAACACCAAAGTTCAAGTCACAAATCCCCATATCTCCCAACTAAAAAGTTTAACTTTGGCAGTTTGACTATCTTGGAAAGGGAGGGAGAATCAATTCGCATGTTTAGAACACATGAAAAATGGAACTGTGTAACCCTCAATATTTAAGACCCAGGTAGAATTAATGAGAATAAAATGGACTATTTATCTAAAATCAAATCTTGATAAATTTCAATATTTATAGGATTTCTATATAAAAACCCTTTAAAAAGTTGGGATGAAAAACAATCAATTTATCATTTTTCATTGTGAAGCAGACAGCAATCAAAAGCACACAAAATTTGACTTAACAATCAAATGAAATCTCATTATTTTATCAGAATAAGGCAGCACACAGAAAGGGTCTGGGTGTATAGTACAATACTGAAAGATATGAAAAAACAAGATACTCACATAACAATCTTTGCCTTCTGAACGATACTTTGCTTCCCTTAGGTCTGCAATACTACGTCGTACCTGCTCACCACGATATTCAACAACCTGCAGATACGCATAAAAAACGTTAGCATATTGTCCTTCAAGGAAACTGGGTAAGTACTTATCCAACAACGAACCATCTTAAATTAATACAGTTACCATTTCTCCTTCTTGTAAATCTCTACGAGCAAAGAGGCCCCATCCATGAATTCCTGATTTTCCTAAGCAAACTCTTTGGTTTTCTGTCTTCTGCAACCCCAAAACAGTAAAGGAAGGCAAAAAAGACGGACAGAATGTTAATTTGAAAAAAAAAATAAAAGTTAAGTTTTAATTTGACCAAATGGAAAGACTAACTAACCCGTAAATGATGAAGACGTTCCTTAAGAGAAGAAAATTCACGAGATTGAGCATCCTGTCACAGAACAAGATTACAAGTTAGGAAAAAAAAATTCTACCAAACGGGAAAAAAATCCTGTGGTGCAGTCACAGCTCAAAAAGATTGGTTACCCAGTTCAAGCAATAGGTCGAAAACCAAAAAAACATTACCTTAGTGCCAATCAATTGAGTTATTTCATTTAAAGAGTGAATATTTGGCCCCCCAAGCAAGTGAATTGTAGGCGCAACAGTCTTCTGGCAACATTAGGGGAAATAAATTGAATGAGACCAAACTAAACAGATTAGATAGTGTAAGTAGATAACTGGGCATTTTTACCTTTCAGGTATAATTTAAAAAAGAATACTTGAACGAATAGATTTTTAAGAAATTACAGGGTATATATATAAAGGTCGAATTTTAAAATGCCACTTTACTTTTCTTTAAATCATGTTTTAAAATAAGATTTTTATTATTTTAAAGAATAAAGTCATTATAAAATCACAATTTTTCTATTAAAATTTTTTCCTTAAATTTTTTGAGTTCATAGCGTTTTTAGAAATGTAGAAATCCCAAATAACCCATTTAGACCAAATCCAGATTATAGTATTTAGTTGTGGATGCAGCTGAACTACCGAAAGGAACTATGACCATAATGTTCCAAATCACCTTATTGGAAGACCTTTCGTACACCCGACTGCGGGCAGCAGATAGTGGATCAACCTCACGAGTTTCTGAGGTTGAAGGTTCAAGAAGTTTTATATTCTTTGTTGAAGCCAGACTTGATCCCCTGAAGCACCTCCGGTGGTTTTGAAGCGAAATTGTCGGTGAGAATACCTCCATGGGTGTATGTACAACCAGTCCCGACTCTGGGTTTGGGACCCTGAAATGATATTTTACTTTTATGAACATTCTTAAAAAAAATCACATGGAAAATAAGTCATTGTCCTTTAGTGACCAGAGCTCAAACCTGTGAGTTGCACAGTATATCAGCGTCTTCGTTGTTATAGTCCCATTCTTTTCTGTCGAATGCAACTGTAAATTTAAATTTAAACAATAGAATTTTATCTCCCCAGCAATGGTAATCATCATACAATTAAATGCTAACTTCCCCATAACCTTACTTATTATGGAAAGTTTAATGAAGCAAGTTAAGAAGGAAAAAACAAGTAATGTTAGAACTTTGGTTTGTTTATATTCAAAAGAACCATTGAACTTACTTCCATGATATATCCCATTCTTGACGCGCACGTCACATGAAAATGTGTAGCACATTTGCAACAACTTATACAGGAACCGTGGATTTGTTTACAGATCACACAAGTCTGCCATCAAAATAGACACGAAACTTTAAACAATGAAACTAATCTAGAAGTATAGCACACCAAACCCAAGAAGAAAAGGGCGAAACAAAATGGTAAATAAAAAACTAGCCACCATGTTAACTATCAATATGAATAACATCATGGGGAGGAGTGCATGTATTTCTATTGAATTGAAGGTAGAAGATTATACGATGTAAGTTCAGGCTATTATTGTATTGTTGGTGTGTCATTTATGTCCAGTAGAAAATGTTTGTAAAAGTAATATTTTAAAGTACGATTTCCTTCTTGATATAGGAAATTAGCGAAATAAAAAATTGCTATATATTAACGGATGTATTATCTGCATGGATATCAAAAGAAGCACAAAGTTCTAAAGGTACCACTTGATAATGAACGTCGACATTTCAGTGCAATGTCACATACCTTCGAAAAGGAATTACGAGGAATCTTAAGGATTCCAGTGGCCGGTTCCATTGCCTCATGATTTTGGAAAAGAACTTCAGGCTGAAACCAAGCGCATGTGACATGAACCCACAACATCTCAACATCAGTTGGCTTCAGAGCCCCACCTGCAAATCATTTTCCCAGAATTGTAAAAGCAGATTAGCAATTGATCGCGGCCACCAATAATGAGGGAAAAACAGTCACTGAAATGGTCAGTGGACAGTGCTAGGACTTCAGATGTAATCATATTTGCATGTAGAAAGTTCAAATTTTATCAGATTTCCCCGAAGAGAATTTTCCTAAACTTTATGAAAATGAGAGATTAAAGATCAAACAAAATCAAGTCAATCTAGGTATACATGAAAACTAGTCCATTTCTTTGTGAAAAAATAGTCATCCGATCCATGACTTGCTACTGTCGTAGTACAATAATAAGATCAGCCTATACAAAAACAGTCAGACAACAAAACGTACTCAGGTGTAAATAACGTACCTTTTACTGGGCAGAGGCAACACTCTCTCTCAACATCAGGAGTTTCACAAACTCTACAAACCCAGGAAGTAAAGTCCTGAACATTCTTTGCCCCATAGCATTCTTGGTGGACAGCCATTTGGCACCTGCACAATAAACAAATGCACATAACATAATTGACAGTTCATCCAGTAAGTTATAAATGAAACTTTTTCATCATAACATGAACAATGATGACAACACCTGTTACAGATGATAATTTTGTTATATTCCCAATCTTCAACCCATCTGCAAACGGCACATCTTTCTGTTGTCCATTTTGCATAAACTGGCTCGTACTTCTCTGGAAAAAGTAAGGTAAAAGGAAAATAAGTTTTCCCTTTTCCAAGATATATTCAGCAAGACATGTGACTTCCACATGTCATAACACCTGATCGCATGATAGAAATTGATGTTCAATATGTAAAGGTTTATATGAAATAGAAATTCACCTTGCAAAAAGGAGAGAATTTGTTGTTGATCTAACTGCGGGAGAACTCCAGCTAGGGCATTGTGTTCAGTGATCTGAAAAATATTTTTATTAGTTAAAATATAAGAAAGAAACACATTATACACCTTACAGCACAAGATCTGCGGAATTGAAAATTGGGAGATGCTTGAAATAAAGAGATGTAGACACTAGCTAATCCAAGTGAGTAAAATTTCTCATCAATGTGGATACAAAAAAACAACCAACACACATAATTCACCAGAAATTGAATTGCATTGCATCTAGTATGACAAGAACTGGCACAAACCCATTTTATTAGCGGTTGCATTGTGCCTTCTACTTTCACGCTATGTTTCCATTTTTTGGCTTTGCAACCTGCATGCCTTTCCCATTCAGTAAGTGTATGTTTCCTTGAACCACACAAGTCACAGTTGCACATAACTCTGCAAGAAAATTTAATAAATAAGCTATATTAATTTTCTCTTGAATGACATAATAGGTAATCACCAAAAGTTGTTCACTGGTTCCCAGATTGGACATAGGTTTGCTTGTGAACCTATCCAGGTAGGCTAATGAATCTAGAACACAGTTTCATGTTTCATCCTCGTAGTATTAAAAAAAGTGTTGAAAACTTACAAATGAAGCTTTGGAATATAAATTCCTTCCATGTCATTGCATATCACCGGAAGATTTTCAGGTAATACAAGTCTTTGGCTATTCTCCATTGATCTATTTTGAAAAATATCACATAAGATTAGTAGAATAAAATCAAAATGTCCCATGTCACTAAAAAAATTAGTAGAGTGAAAGAATAAATAATTTCTTCATACATCTTTTTTGACTTGTGTGCTCGAGATGTTGATAATTTACAATTGAATTTTCTCTTGCAATCGGGGCAATAATAATCCATATTTTCCAGATCCTGCATCAAGAAACTAATCAGTCTTCATATAACTTCTTTTTATCAAAAGAAATAAAACAAACAAGAAATAAACACACTATACCTTGAGAAGTTCACTGGAAATTTTATCACACTCGGCATGCACCCAGACGTTACAACCGTCACAACATACCTGTCAGAAATTAGCCCCGAAGACCACCAAGTCTCAAAAATATAATTTTTGTAAAATAAATAAATAAAATCTAATAGATACATCAAGAAAGTAGACAATCTCACCCAATTTCCCCCATCTGAATGGTGCCAAATCTTTTTGCAAATGCCACAATATTGTTTGGATTTCATTAACTGTTGTAACAGAACCCCAATAAAAATAATCAAATTTCAGCAACTAATTTATCCACTCAAGAAATTAAAGACATCTACACAGAACAGAACCGTGGCAGAACCTTTGCACAGGACTTGCAATAGTGCCGAGAAGCACAACTTGAATCCTTAAACTTCTTCATGGTTTTGAATGGCAACATCAAACCACAGCCCGCACAAGATAATGTACCCTACATAATTTATTCACAGGAGAAAATCTAGAATTAACCAACTCTAAGATTTAAAAGCTTAACGGACTAAAAAGAATCTTTACTCTTATAAGGAAGGATGGATGTATGGAAAGAGATTAAAGACTTATAGAAGGCTTTTAGCAAAATAATGAAGAAAAAGTTTACCTAAACCGGTCAACTGATCCCAGTTTACACAAATATACTGAACTATGTGGTTCAGTTTCCAAAACCATGATAATGTATACCATTTAGCTATAGGGCAATAGGTGATGAATCAACAATTTTTATTGAAATTCTACGAAATGATAATCTTAAATGTTAAACTTTCTGTTTTTGATTTCATATACAAGAATGTATACTAAATAAACTTTTGCACAAACAGTATGACATAACTCTACTTCGTTATGTGTATGTATATCAAAGGCATGTTTCAGAAGTCTACAAGATGTTTGAATAAATTTAAACTCAGTCAGCCATGCCTATGCTATATCCTATGAAAAAAAAGGCAACAAAAAACATTTTAAAGGAAACTGTGTGATTTTTTTATTAGAGCAAATGATACAAGTTTATATATATATATATATGTGTGTGTGTGGGTGTACCTTTCATTTACATACAACAACAAGAGTAGAACTACATAAGAGCACAGATTTGCACACATCGGCACTCAAAACTCATACAAATAAAATTAAAGGACCTCCTTACAACATACTTCGAAACGTGTCCTACCATCTAGTTATCACTCATCCTTTATAATCATAATTGGTTTCACTTCACATGTTGGGCTAAGAATCTCTTGACTTGGGTGACCGATCCCATTTAAAATCCATCTATTAATCTTCTTTGATTTTGCATCTTGGCCATTTAAGAAATACTCAGTCATATTATAGCAAGCTTAGTTTAAACTCTTGAAGTAGGAAGTAACTACATAAGAGACTATAACGTAAATATCATTAAGCAATGCAGTGGAGCATTTGTAATCTACATTTGCAAGTTCAGACATTATTTGACCTCTTTCTTAAGCTAAACGAACGAAAGCATATAGATGCTCTTGTGATTAGTCTTAATGCAATAGAAAGCGAAAGATATAAAATTACCTGGCCTTGATAGGAATAACTGTGGTCGACCTGGGAATCCGCACCCACCATATTTTGCTCAGCTTCCAAATGTAAGTCCAAAATGCCATCTTCTGCCAACATTGCCTCCTCCATTGCTTTGTGAAAATCACTTGCTTTACTTTTGTACAATCTGATCTGTTCCTGGAATCTGAACAGCAGCAAATTTAGTTAGTAAATACAACACATTCTAACAGAAACAACAACAGCCGATATGCACCTGTCCATGAATTCCCAGAAGGGAAATATCATCCCCTGCTTCACCCACGCATAGTCCTGTCCATCATCATTATCTTAGAAATATTTAAACACTACAAACACAACCAAAAACTAATGTATGTGAACACACCACACAGGTGAAGTAAAAACTTAGTGCATGTTTGATTACGTTCTCATTTATAAATTTCTAAAATATCTAAAACAATTTTACATAAACCAGCGATCAAATTCTCAACCAAAATATGAGTTTTAAAAACCAAAAATAGAAAAAGCTCCAAGATAATATTTTCTCATCTCCTGTTTTCATCTTGTTCAATATTTCCCTGAATTGTCTTGACAACCTGTTTAGTTACCCTTAGAAAACAAAAACATTTTTTTTAATGGAAATCAAACAACCCTTACCCTTTGCTTCCCATTTTTGGAGTAACCAAAAAACATAACACAAAGTGCAGAAGGAACACAACATCTTATGACGGATTTGGGAGCTCGAAGGAAAGGATCGATAACTACAGCAGGCCAAGCAGGATGGGTCTTCCCACATTTTGCCCAGACTATATCACCCAAACAAAAATCCTCCAATCTGCAAACATCCCTCTTCCTTTTGCCACTTCCATTCACACATTCAGCATCGGAATTTAGTCCAGACACCTCATTACTCTTTTCTTTAACAAACAACGAACGACCCCCATTAACTGTCTTCTTAACAGTCTTGACTGAATACTCAGAAACAACAGAGCATGGAAAACAAGGAAAATCTCGTTCACTACTAATGGCAGCAACGTCTGCTAAAGCATTCCTACTCTCGTTCTCAGACCCTAACCGTTCGTAAAGAACAGAATCATTGAACCTGCAAGGAAGCTTCTTGGCGCGACCTCTGGAAGACTGGGGTTGAATGGCACGAACCCCTTCCACTTCTTCTGATTGTGGGGGCAAGTCTCGAATTGTGCCATTGGAGTCCACGGAATACGAATTGGAATGTCCCTCACTGGATCCAGAGACTCCTTCAGCAGAACAAACCCCATTTATTCTCGGCTTCTTCTGAATCTCCGAATTCCCTAATTTTTCTAACCTGAACCATTTTCGTTTTGGAATTGCAGTTTTCATGCTCCGCTTAATTATCATCTCAAGAACTCTAAAATACACAGCCTTTGAAAAAGAAAGAGGAAGCTCTGGGTTGTGAGGGTCTATAAGACAAAAATATTAATCTGTGTAGACAGAAACCTAGTAAAGGAGCAAAACTTATTCATGTATTGCTACAAAAAGGTTTCTGTTAAAATGTATTTACATCTATTTGATTTGATCTTAGGAAGGAATATAGATGCAGAGGTAATGGCTGACCGCGGTTTTGTGAAATTTGAAGAAAGTAGAGAGGGCAAGGCCAAAATTTACAAAATTGAAAGGAATAAAAAAGCGCGAATTCTCAATCTTCTCAAGTGAGTAATGGCGCCAACATTTGAGGGTTAAAAATGCTATAGTTTTTTCAGTTATACACAACAGATTGATAAATAATATTACACCTTAATACTCATATTTACAATATCCTTGAGTCACATTCCACTCTTCCCAATTCATATCATGGACCAGACCTTACCCTAACATAACTAAGATTAAGTATATATTAAGACTGTTAGGAGAGGTTGACTCAAAAATTTGCTACATAGTCCTAAAGTATTAGTTTTACCTAATCATATTATGAGCACTTGGGAAACTCAGGGAAAAAGGGTTGCCTGCAGAGTAAGATTTTAGTGAAATTAAATAGAATATGAAATATCATGATAAAAACTATTTATTGTATTTAGAAAATCAAGAAACAAAATTATAAAATTAACAGAAAATATAACACAATGAAGACATTATTTTAAACTAGTTCATATGATCAATGACTTTAAGACAATGATAACAAGATAATGACATGAAGGTATTTTCCAAATGATATTCTTAAATAAAATATAATCACAAATATATATATATAATACGACAGATCTTGTAAAAAACATATCAAATTGTAAAATAATAAAAAATATGACATATTCCCACTAAAAAGAATTACTAAAAAAATACATGTTACTTGCTAAAAAAAATCTAAACATTTCAAATAAGTATACTACAGGGAACAAATTAATCAAACATCATCCAATGATTTTATATTAATAACTCAATGTAGATATATATGAACTATATTCAAAGTCCTTAAAAACTATAAATATATATATATATATATATATATATGAACTTGTTCATATCTTCTTCTTCTTTCTATTTGTATTTCCAAATACTTCAGTAAGCCACAAGATCATAAAAAAATTAGTTTTTAACCTACACTCTAAAATTTAAATAAGTTTAGAATTGTCTATCTAATTATTCTTTATTTTTGTAGCGCTACATTCAAAGTCTAAAGTCATTGACTTTGCTTTCCATTTCTCTCAATGTTTTTCTTATTCTCTTACTTTATAGTATCTAGATTGACAAAAAAAATTGAAAACATAATTTGGATTATATTCCTAAAATCTCTAAATATCTTCAAACATAGCCCCTAAACATAAAAAAAAAATACATTAAATATTCTAATCCATCAATTATATATTTTTTATCTTAATGTCTTTTTTGTATTTTCTCATCGTCGTCATTCTTCTATTTTTATTATCAAATAAAAAAAAACACACAAAAACATAGTTTGATCCATATTCACAAATCCTCAAACTTCTATTTTTATTATCAGATAATAAAAAAACACACAAAAACATAGTTGGATCCATATTTACAAATCCTCAAAATATTTTCTTTATGTGACTCTTAAACCCCAAAATCAAAACACCTCAAAACAAAATTCATCTAGTTATTGGTTGTCTTGCTTGAATATTGCATTTACATTGAACAAATAACACTAAAAGACAAAAACAAACATTCAAAAATTTAACATAAGTAAAGTGATTGAGATTGAGATCTTACCTTAGGTCGTCGGTACTATCGTTGAGCGTGAACAAAATTATGAACCACAACACAATCTTGAGCATACGAATTCAAGTTATCATATGAGCAACAACCTCTTACATATGATACTCATGTCAATAACTCAAAATATGTTAAGAATATATAGTGAGAGTTCATTGTTAAAAAATAGGGTTATGTGTAGAAGACACTCGTCGCTTACAATTTAAATAAACTTGTAATATATATACAAATAATAAATACGAGCACTTAAATATTAAATAAATAATAAATGTTTCTTAACATCATAAATTAAAAATATAAATAAATAATAAAATTTTGAATTTAGAAATGTTGGTTTTAAAATGGAAATTATCCAAACTTTGTAAAAAATGTTTGAGGATATTTTTTTAAGATAATACAAAAAAAGTTGATCATTTAGTTAAGTAAATCATACAAAGAGGTTAGACGAAAATAAAATAAAATAATTCACTAATATCTCCTAAAAGGTTATAATATATTAAATAATTATAACGTACATTCCTGTTGTCACTTTTTGTTTTTTTGTTTGTAGAAGTGTCAAAAAAATTATTAATTAGCTATCTTGGTCTATGTACTGTTAATAACTTCAATATTAGTTAAAATTAAGTTTTTTTTTTTTTTTACTTCCATGAATATTATTTTACTAGGACTCCCGACTTGTAAACAAAAAGTAATTTAGTATAAACTTGATTGGTTATAAACTACATACGATTCAAGATCCATTGCTATATTATATATGATCTAAGATTCGTATTTAGTTTACATCTAAATCAGAAGTTGGTTGATAATTTGCATATGATCACAAATTTAATTTGACAGTTTATGCATGACATCAAATATGTTGATAGATACTCTCAACCTAATTGTTGTATGTGTTTTTGTAACATTAAAAAAACAGGTCATTTATCTAAAATCAAAGAATAAAAGGTACATTGTCTATGGAATATGATACAAAGTTAAAAGAAAATGAAAAAAATTGAAAACTATTTTTTTTTAAACATATTGGCGTTCGGTGCTAATATTCTCACGTCCAACACAAGCATTTCAAGAGAAATGCACCCAGCTCGACGAGAAATGCTCTCAACCCAGGCTGAATCCGAAAGCAAAATGAGAGAATTGTGCCCAGCGCGAGTAGCTATTTTGGCACTTCCATCAAATAAAGATTACACAAACATTGTAATATCATTTTATATCATTCCAACTTATATTTACATGGAAGTATTAACATTCAACTACATAAAACTTATGTACAACTACATAAATAACAACAAAATATGTTACAAAGTAATAACATATACTTCTTAATATGCTTTTGATGAATGTGTTAGTATACATAGTACAATGTAACTTACAAAAAAACAAGATAGACAAGGCTAAGTGAGTGAAATAATATTTCAATTAGTGAAAGTAAAATAAAATAAGACAAATAGATTTACAATTAATGTTTTGGTATAAACTTAGAAATTCAAATATCAACCCTCAAACAGAATACAACCAAGTCTATCATAAAAAGGCAATCCTTTATACTCTATTTCAAGCTTATTAACTTTAAATAAATTTATTTGCAATCATTATACTTTGATTTCCTTTCCATCCTCGTCATTATGATTTCATTTCAATTGAAAAATTGCATATGAACTCATCATCAAATTATAACACATATCATATAATTTCAACAGTACTGAAGCGTATTTATTCATTTGTAATCATGATATCTTGATTTTATTTCAATCCCCCATACTTTAGTTTCAATCAAAATGGTTACATATGAACCTATCATATCATTTTAACCATATTTAAGCATATAAAATTATTTGTAACTAAGATACCTTTATGGGATGAAATTTAAAGACGGGTTGATGATACTAAAACAAATTATCGATGCATGATAATAGTGTTTTAAAAAATAAAAATATGTATTATAAGTTTTTACTTCTTTTTTTTATTTTCGTTGTTAAAAAAAAATAGTTTAGAATTTTTTATCTATATGAATAAATGGAGAAACTTTGAAGATTGGTTGAAAGTGTGAGATAAAACATTTAAAATTTAGACAAGAAAGAACATTTGTTCAAACATCTTTAAAAATATTAAAGTGTGAATTTTTTCATATAGGAAAAGTAAAGTTATGTAAACCTCACTTAACGGAAATATGTTTGTCTTTCTAAGTTAGGAGATCCGTGTGATAAAAATTTTGTACATATTTTCTTTGTTCATTATAATTGTTATAAACAGATACACACGAATCTGTTTTACCTATTATTTTTAATGCGTCAAAATTTGTTGGAACGTTTTTTAACTTTTTGAAAATTAATCTTTAACGAAAATACAACTCACTATTTTTTCTTTTTAAATATAGCGAGACTCAAATTCATGTAAACATCTTATATTTAATTTACCAAAAATTTATTTCATTTACAACATTATTCTTATTGACTTTGAAAAATGTTTTTAAACCTAATATATCAGAACGAATACTTTATTAAGATTAATATTATAAGTACAACGATTTTAATTAGACAACTTTAACAAAATATTGTTCTATAGATTAATTGATTATAACTTACAAATGATTAAAATTATAATAAATTATTTTAGTTTAACTTACTCTCAATAATTTAAAACCTGAATGATTTAATAAATTAATGCTATAACTGAGATTTATCATTATAAATTTATTTTTAAGTAATTTACACGAGGAACAATATTATAAAACTCAACCGTAACATCTTCATATCAAAATTTATCAATTCACACCCATTTAATTTGTCTTTCAATTACAATTAAACTTAATTTTTGATTTCTTTATCCTTATTTTTCATCTTTCTAAAAAATTTAAAATTAAATTACAAAATCATATAATAATGATTCGTCAATTTTATTTTACTTGTTCCTGAAATAAAAAGTTTCATTGGTTTCTTAACAACATCTCGGCAGAAGATATGATTTATTTAAATTGAGAACTTTTTTTAAGTATATAACAAAAAATTTCCTTAGTTTCTAATGAATAAATATAACAATTTGTTGCGATATAAAATAGTTACTATTATATTTTTATCTTCTACGCCTGATTATTTTTATACCTTTATTTATTATCTTCATCTCTTCATTTTTTTGTTTCATTTAGAAAATATTTGATTTTGTTAAAAAATTGAAATCGACGAGAAAAACTCTTTATCAATAACACAACTCTAATTATTTAAGATTCGATACTTTAATTTAAAAATTCGCTTTACATGAACATTGTATGCTTACAAAAGTTTGTAACAATGCATTACAAATATTGGATATATTCCTTTTGAAAGTATGTTTCCTATTTTGTATTCTCAGGTACATAATGAATACCAAAATAAGTATTAAAGTTACTACCAAAATAAGTATTAGAGGAAGGTACAAGTATTAAAGATACTGTAGTGTCTATCTAGATTCTTCCCATTGTTAATCATGCTATCAAGGGTATTTTTTAGAAGAAAAAAAATTTGCAATAAAGCATTAGACTGAACTCAGAAATAGGGGCTAAGAATAATCAAAGCCCAATATTTATTCGGATCAGCCCATTCCCTGTTTTAGAATATTCTAAGGCTATTGCTTTCTGCACCCCCAAATTTCAGAATGCACCCCATCAAGTCTGTGAAATGTCAGAATAAATATTTCAAACTAAGCTTTCTGGATTATGTTAGAGGAATGAGCATTCCATTACATATTTATAAAATACACTTTCCAGAAAAATGAATTTGGAATACTATTTGCACCTCCCATTATTATTACGGATTGTGAACACTTCTAGAAACACGAAGCTCATGTTTCTTTTCTTAACACGTTCTGGATTACATGTTCCACGCGTATTTGGAGACTCAGATTTTCAGCAACATGAACTTTTACCATTTGAACCAACAAAATAGGAAAAAATAACCTTCTATATCTAAAACTAGCTATCCCTTAGTGACTTTGATAAACCACCACGACCTCCACCAACTATTGTCGGAATAATCTCTTCCAAGGTTCACCAACTACCACAAAATTATGTCTGGTGGAAGAGACAGTTTGAAATAAAGGTCGAAAATGGACAAAATTGGAATTCTAAAAATGCAGGGGTGCAGAACATAAAAGAATAACCTACTGTCAACTTAGTGCATGATTACTATCAACACATTTTCAAAATCGTTAAATACTTTTTATTATCAAATAAAATTGATTAAAAATTGATAACTTTGATTTTGTAATGAAACTTTCTCATAATTCCACATATTTTAATACATTTAAATAAATAATAAAAATGCATGAAAAATATACGTTACTGACATTTTTATGGTTGATATTATATTATTATTATTATCAAAACTTACTATCTGGAAAATACAGATTTATCATTCATGTACAGAAGAATTGCTTTGAAAGTTTATTTATTGGATTCTCATACAATTTTAAACAGAGGAACATTGAGAAAACATTTTCTAATATATTTTTAATGTTATTTTTTATCGTTTAAAATCATTAAAAAGACAACATTTTTAAAGGCACAACTTACCTGATAACTCTCCTGATTTTATAATAAATTTTAAACAATAGAAAAAGATGTTAAAAAATAAAGACAACCTAACAACTTTTGAATTTAAGCATACGCGCCCAACCAAGTATACATAATTTTTTTTTTTTTAAAAGTTAAAGTGAAATAACTAATATTTATAAAATACTTTCTATGAAAAATTTAACATAGATTACTTACTTGACACAAATATTAATACTTTTTTTCTTATAATAATCGAAAATGACCATTGCCCAAATGTAGATTCCTAACGAGATTCAATAGTGACAGAGATTGAGATTTGGGATTCCAGTGATTTTAGATTCATAGATTAAAATAAAATTAGGGATTACATTATCATAAACCCTGGCATTTTTACAAGCTTAAACATTACAAAACCTCTTCAATGAGCATCTGAATCCCTCATCTTCGGTTACAGGATTCAACCCTCTTTCCACATCACCCACTTCCATCACTATATCCAACGCCTTTCTCGGACACGCAATTGGGGGACCCAAAGACGAAGAGCAACCCTCGTCCGCTTCGGAAACCGGAGCCGAACCGGGTTCAGCGTCAGAGCAAGCCGCGGCCGGTTGGACCGGGGTTCGGCAGAGAGGACACGTGGAGTGCGAGGCGAACCACGCGTCGATGCAGTGGGCGTGGAAGCCGTGGTTACAGTTGGGGAGCGAGCGGACTTTATCGCCGTCGGCGAACTCCGACAGGCACACGGCGCAGTCCTGGAGAGAGCGGTGGAGGGCGGCGGAGAAGGAGAAAGTGGGGAGGGACTTGATGACGGAAGGATCGAGACAGGGCTCGGCGGAGGAAGTGGTGGGAAGGGAATGGGACAAGAGAGCGCGGCGGCGGCGGCGGCGGCGGCAGAAGCGGACGTAGGTGTTGAAGAGAATGATTAGGGTTATGAGAAGGAAGAGGAGAATGGCAGTGCCCACCATAACCTTGCCGTTATGAGCGTACTTGGCTTCGATGTCTGGCTCCGTAGTCATGATTGAGAAGAAGAGTGTCTGAAACAGTGTGTGTAAAGGAGCGATTTTTATTTTAGATTTGGATCAGATCGATATCTGCGACTGCGTATATATAATGTCTGCAACCACTCATTCATTGGTCATTTATTTATTTATTACTACTTTTAATCTTTGTTTTCTTACCAACGTCTTCATCATAATTTTATCTCGATTTCAGTTGCAATGTTTATCTATGATAATTTTGGTTTATATGGGAATAAAGATTCTTCAAAACTCTTTTTTATTCCATTCCTACCAAAGTGTCTAAACTCTTTGAAGACTGAAAGATAAAAGACAAAATAGTAAACATGCTGAATAATACGATCAAAATATGTAAATATAAAAAGATTTTCAGCACTTTCCAATTTTTCCATGTGATTTTGGTTAACTGTTTCTTTCAGCATCTCAGAAAGAGAAATCGAAAGGGACATGGTCACACATTAGGATTCTGATGATGGTGCTTGTCCCAACCCAATTCCTTAACAATCCTTCTCAAGCATAATTAATTGTACCATCTTCTACTAAAATATAAATCTTTCCACGTCAAGGTCTCACCCGTGACTTAGCCCTGCCGACTCAAATTTTGGATTTTTTATTCATTTGAAATTTTGGGTCTCTTCTCAAATTATTATTGTTAGTGTTTTATACCCTGGTTTTTGTGGCTAAGGATATGTGATGTGAGGCATTAGCAATTGTTCTGAAAAAGTGAAACAATTCACCTGAAATACGAAATGCAAGGCAATAGGTCATACATACAATCATTACTTATCTCAAGACGCGGAGTCTCACATCTCAATATAGATAGAAATAAACCAACTAATTAGTGGCTCATTCCTCCTCGAGATATTCGTGGAAATTTTCCTCTTTCTGCAACATAATGATAAGTACACAAAAATGTAAAATCAAAATCGTAACTTGAGTATTGGGTGGGCTTCGTTGAACTAATAATTGTCGAATATTTTATTTTGCAAACGTTAAAGGATTAAGCTTATATTAAAGTTGCTGTTAGTATTGTTAATTTATGAGTAGTCCTTGTTTCCGTGGCCTCCTGGATGTAAGGCATTCGCGGTCTCTTTATGAGTTGCTTTAACCTTTTGCTTTTGATTTGAAAAGTGATTATATGCTGCAAAGATAAGGAACCAATTTTTGGGTCACTAAGCATGTCAAGATTGATCAAGTGGCATCTCACTTCTCAGGTACATCACAATCTATTCATCTACACCCATGCTAAGCTTGAGAAACAAAAGTAGATTTTGACGTTCCTACATGTCTTATTCGGGAAAAGGGATCTGCAAAATTGCGTGGAGTGTGCTTATTTGGTTGATGTGCCACTACTAATAATCCACTTGAAACAGACTATTACTACCACTCGGAGCTTTAATCCAAAAAGTAACATATTGACATTTCTCTGTCTTCATCATGTTTGATTGGTTATTTTCCGGCAAAAGAATTTCATGCCATAGGACTGTGCGCAAATGTGAAAACATAAAAAGCGTTTATATATTATTTGTATATTTCATTCGGATAGAATTGTGAATGCGCTTTGGTTGTTAAAAGAGAAGAAAAATGAATAGCAAAGCTAAGGTATGGGAAAAGAAGAAAAAGGGATTAAAGAAGCACAACTTGTTGCTTGGCGCATTTGCTAGAAAACCACAAATGAATGGGCAGTTATGTGAACATTCCAAAGCTTTTCACTCGATTTGATTGCTTTCAAACCACATGTAGTTAACTAAGGATAACCAAGTTTAAGTAGTGTTAATCCAGCTATTCTTTTCAAACCCAACAATAATGCAGCACCACAATAATATTTTGAAAATATCAATTTGTTCTAATCCTTGCCAAATATATATACTGTGTGCCTCTTGCTGCATACTGACAAAAAACGCCCTCACTTCTCTATTGCATGTAGCACACTGTCCAAAATTAACAAGTGGATTTAGCTTTAAATAAAACTCCTGTCCTTTTCTTTTCACAGCCATATTATTTTAGAATCAATAATATGTCAGACACAAAATTAAATACTAAATATGCAGACATTTTTCTCAGCAAACTTTCAAGTCTTATAGTATTCAAAAACACTAATTCCCTTTCCTAAACTTAGTCCTCAAGCATACCTCATTTTATATTTATATTCTAAACTTTTTGGAGGGCTTCAACAAAACAACTTCTCTTTCTCTTGAGTGTTTTTGTGCGAAAATTTGCTAGGTCCCCACTCAGTACAAGAATCGAATTTGGTACAGGTCAATTTCAGTGCAACCAGTGAATGCTTGTATATCAAGACATAATACTTGAGAATTTGACACATCAACATGGTTCCAAAGTATAAAGCCAAATTCTACAAATTTATCTGCCAGTTGTAGATACTCCTAGACTTAGAAAACAATATAATATATACAACAGGATAATCCAATTCAATTGGATTGGATCGGAATCTATGAGAATATAACACTGGAGCAGGTTATTATCGCTATATACAAATCATAAAAAAACATCACTGCCACTGATCAAACTTGCTACCAAGTTCTGTATGATTCAGTGCACAGTTTGGCTGGAAAGTTATAATTTTCGGGAAAAAAAAACTTTCAACCATTCTTTATAATTTACTCATTATGATTGAGATTCCAGAGAGAAACCAAAATATGTTTGCATTAGAATTTGGATGAGAAAGTGCAAAAAAGGCAGAATGTAAAGTAAAAAGCAACGGAGCAAATATGAAGTGAGAGTGTGAGACTCTTTTTGGATTCCGATTCTCCAAGATAATGAAAGATGGTGCACTAATGTGTTTGTAACACGACTCATTGTTCATGCAGTGAGATCCCCCACCCCACACCATGATTGTGTAGGTGGCGAATTCGGAACAGTAACATCTTCTAACCGAAAAAAGCAATTTCAATTATTCCATTCCCACTATAGTTTTGCTATAAACTATTATAATGCTCCAAGTCAGCAGATTCTGTATTTGATGTTTGTAGAAACTACAATGCAACTTTGAAACTAATTTCTTAAAATAGATGATAATGTTGTCAACAAATATCTTTTCCATACACTTAAATCTAAAATGGAATCTCTCACTACACACTAAGTAGATAGGATTATATTTCAATCACTCTTCTTATAGTGTGATTGATTCACCTTTGTCTCCTTACTGTTGAAAATCTTCACAATAAAAAGAAATAGTTGTTAAAAATATCCGTTAAAAATATCTTTTCTAGATTTTATTATAAAACTAATGATATCACTACAGTGAAATTACGCCTCTTTTACAAGGTTGCCATTGTCATTGTGTGTCCCTGTCAATTTTGGGCCTCCATGTTCAAACATATTAACGGTTAATTGGAATATTAAGAAAATCATTGCCAGTTACCTCTTCTAGTTTTACTAATATGTTTTTAAATATTGCTTAGAGCTTTCTAAAAGTGTTAAATTTCAATTCATAAAAGTAATAAGCCAAATTCAATTTTATCAAAAAAAATAAAAAATGTGTCACTATTTTTCAAGTCTTTGTGTGTTTAAATATTAACTTTCTCATTTTCTTCAAAAGCAACCCTAGAAAAAGGTATGAAATTTGGGAAGAATTCATAAAATGTGTATCCTGTGATGTATCAATACTCTAATATCAGTTTTCCTAAGTAATCACAGAATTAACATCCCACTTTCTGGAGAAGTTAATAGGTGACGAATTCTTCTTCCATCCTCGTACTTTCTTCCTGCACCTCCATAAAAAAAATTAATTTCCAAAGTACTCATATTAAAATGACCTTAGAGTATCATTCCGTTGTCATTTTGTTTTGCAAATGACAATCGGATGACATTTCCATCCGATTCATATTTACAAATGATAATGGGATGACACTCCCATCCGGTTCACATTTTGAAAGAAAATGTAGACCAGATGACACTCTATCCGGTTGTAAAACTCTCAAATCGTAAAAGTCATCGTTAGCTGTCCACAGTCTTCCAATCATCAAATTAACTACTCTAATCAATAATATCACTCACAAATTACTAATAAACATCAATAATTGCTTACTTAGAACTTGTTTAAAGCTTTAATTTAAGATTTGAATGGCGCCGTGTCACAGTAAGAGTTAGGGAGGTGAAATAGATAAAAGATAATATTTACTTTTTCAATTTTAAAGTAAGTATATATGTATAATTTTATATTCAGAATGGAGTATGGAGTATGGAATTGCAGGAAGAGAATATGGGAGTGGAGGAAGAATTCGTCTTCTAGATAGAAAAATATGGTTTTCACAACTATAAAAAGTACAACTGAGATGTTATAGGCCTGAACTTATTCTATGTGGTTACCTTAATAATACCATGACTGACTATTGCATTCTGTACCCTCGTGGTTTGAAATTGCACCCTCATAGGGTGGTGAAATGTCATAAATACCCTAGTTTGGATTTATAGAACAGCTCGGATGATCTGGAAAGGTAATAACATATCTGAACATATATGTTAAAAATATCCAAGAGAGGTTACATACTCTATTTACTATAATAGATATGTTTTCCGAGTTGTTTTTTAATGTATTTATAAAATATATATTAAATATGTCAATATTTTTCTAAACTTGTATATTTATTTTGATCACTGAGTTTTTTTTTTAAATGTAGTTGGCTATATATTATGATTTTTAAAATTGAAATAAATGAGAGAATAAAAAGTAATCATGTAATTTAAATAATTATTGTGAAACAACATTAAATTAAATTTTAATTCTTGGCTGCATAGAAAATTTTGGCTTATGTATTTAGTTTTTTAATTTGATTTTTACAAGAATGACATATAAAGAGATGGGGAAGAAGTAAACTTATTTTGCTTCACTGTCTCATTTATCTTCTGTCAAACTTCCTTTTAAGTTCTTTTTTAATCAGACTTACAAATGTGTCAGGAAATTTAGAAATGAAAGTATTTTATATATCATACAATTTCAAAAGGAAAATAAAAAATTAAAAGTATAAATATAACCAATCAGTAACCATGATAAAGTATTATTATTAGAATTTAAGACAAATTATTTATTTAATTTAAAAAAAAAAAAAAACAGATTAATTTGTAAAGATTACGCTTGGGAATTAATTAAAATTACAGTTACCTGGATGTGTGAGGAGTTGAGGCATGATTTCTTGACTTTGATGACTGCGGTTTGGGATCAGATAAACAGGGAAGTACTTGATAGTCTTGGATTACATCATAACGCGCAAAATCCTTTGTAATTTGTTTTCAAAAAGGAAAAGAGAAATTCTCTTATTCACTTACTTAAATTCCCTGCAAAACCAGATCATAGTAATGAATACAAAGAAACTAAGGAAGAGAGAGTGAAGAGTGAAGAGAAAGAGATGGAGAAAATAGAGCACAGAACAGTGAGCACCAATGGAATAAATATGCACGTGGCATCAATTGGGTCAGGCCCAGTTGTTCTGTTCCTCCACGGTTTCCCGGAGCTATGGTACACGTGGCGCCACCAGCTTCTGTCGCTCTCCTCCGTGGGCTACCGCGCCATCGCCCCCGACCTCCGCGGCTACGGCGACACCGACGCCCCGCCCTCCGCTTCCTCTTACTCCGCCCTCCACATCGTGGCCGACCTCGTTGGGCTTCTTGATGCTCTGGGCATCGACCAAGTGTTTTTGGTGGGTCATGACTGGGGGGCTTCCATAGCCTGGCATTTCTGCTTGATGAGGCCCGAGCGTGTGAAAGCCCTAGTCAACATGAGTGTCGTGTTCCGGCCCAGAAACCCTAAACGAAAGCCCATTCAGAGCTTGAGGGCCATGATGGGCGATGATTACTATATCTGCAGGTTTCAGGTAAAATAAATTCACGAATTCAACTCATCGTTTTCGTCACAAATTTCAAAGATAGGAGTGAAGTTAAACTTTAATATGTTTATGTGCTGCAGAAACCTGGAGAGGTTGAAGAGGAATTTGCTCGTGCTGGTGCTGCGAGGATAATAAAGGGTTTTCTTGCTTCTCGTGATCCACGTCCACCTAGTGTGCCTAAGGAGATAGGATTTGGAGGTTCACGTGACCGTCATGTTGCTCTGCCATCGTGGCTGTCTGAAGAAGATGTCAATTATTATGCCACCAAATTTGAACAGAAAGGCTTCACTGGTGGGCTGAACTACTATCGTGCTATGGACCTGTGAGTTTCTTCTATTTTCTTGTAGGGAACATTGCCATAGCTCCTATTTTGTACATGTGACTGGAGATAATTATTTTAGTATACGTGACCTCAAATGTTCTTCGACTGATCATGAATAAATTATTCCCAATAATTAATAATTAGAACCCTGATATACGTATATGGGGTGTATAGGATGGAAGGAAAAGAGAAACAAACGATGTGTGTGAGAGAGAATGTTGAGCTCTCACCCCAACAACAAACATGAGCAATGTAGATTGTATAAAGGTTTGGAGAGTTCATACCTAACAATTCGATTATTAGGACACGTCTATGTTCTTTTAATTGGCCAATGTATTTGTCTGTGCTCTAGAATCTAGATGTTTATTCCTAGTTGTATGAGGTGGTCCCCTACATTTTTCGCGCTTCTATACCTAATCGTATGCCCAGGGGTGTTTAGATTCCACCTCTATTAATGCAGTTGGTGTAAGTCCTGGAGAGACACCTTGCAGAAGCTTTTATTGGGTTGAGATAGGTCCTATCCTAAGTTTAAATCTTAAGAGAAAATGTTAGATTTCGTAAGTGATAAAATGGAAAACAAAGAGACAAAAGAAGAAAATGACATATAAGAGTAGACGAGTGTATTTTTACATTTAGTTTAGCTTGAATGAAACAAAGGGGCATGTTTAGGAATAGCTTTCACGAGCTACTTCGGATGCAGTAACTGAACCTGGTTTGTAGTGCTGTATGTATGCATGTACTGACAAAATGAGTTCAGAAAATAATTAATTGGTTGAAGGATGTGTATGTAGTCTGGTAAAGTTGGTTTTGTCTGCAGAACGTGGGAGCTCACTGCAGCATGGACTGGAGTACAGATCAAGGTACCGGTCAAGTTTATTGTGGGAGACCTTGACATTACATACAACACTCCAGGTGTGAAGGAGTATATACATAATGGTGGCTTTAAGAGAGACGTACCATTTTTGCAAGAATTGGTTGTGATGGAAGGAGTAGCTCACTTTATAAACGAGGAAAGGCCTGAAGAGATCAGCGCGCATATATACGACTTCATCAAGAAATTTTAATCCTTTCAGAAGTACATTGTGTAGAAGTCACCGATAATTCCTAAAAGGCACCTTTTCACTAGCTTATATGAATCTCGTGTCTGCATAACTTCTGGCGTAAGGCCAAGAATTTGTTTGTCTTAATTTGGCTCATATATTGATCAAATTCGATGCATCTTAAAGTTACTGTACTAAAAAATACTTATTCCCAAAAGCTCACCCCTACCATGATGCCTTGCGGTTCAATCCAAGATCAAGTACCAAATGGTAGTGAGGGGTACTCACAATACCTACTTTATTTAGTTCTTTGTCTTGTAAAGTGTGCTGTAATTCTTCATTTGCTTTCTGGAAGTTTCTCGTGCGTTCTTAAAGTTTCTTTCATCAGTCATAGTGTGTCTCATTTACCTCTTTTTCTCAACCGTTTATGTTCAAATATGAGCCTCTGTGCTCCCGACTCTCAGTTCTCTCGCCTATTTTTTGAATTCTTTGTTGCTAAGTTGTAACTTGTTCATCGTTTCAATTATCTCGTGTATCATCATTTTTTTCTTGTCTCTGATTTCTCATTTTTGTTGGGAATCAAGTTTCTAAAAAGATTTTTAGTGTATAATATTTTTGATATAAAGGTAGGAAAATTTTACCTAACATCACTGTGGACACTAATTTGATTTAGCCGTTAAGATTTTTCGATCATTGATTAGTCCAAATATGAGTTATTTTTTGTCTTTACCAGTCTTGTTCAATAAGGTCAAAATTTTGGCTCATTATTATTTTATCTAATTCCTGAATATTAATTATCATGCATAATTTCATGATTTGATTAAATATTTTAAATTTATTATCAAAGATATCTAATTATCAGTACATAACTATAAATTTTAATTAAATATTGTTAAGATATTGAATTAATTAGACTTGCTTCAAATTTATTATCAGAGATATCTAATTATCAGTACATAACTATAAAATTTAATTAAATATTGTTAAGATATTGAATTAATTAGACTTGCTTCAAGAGATGGGAGTAATTATTCATTAATAATTTAATTTTTATCTATTTTAGGAAAGTATTTGATATAAAATATGAGACTAAAAAATACAAATTACTTTGCTTTGTCAAACGCACCCCTCCAAGTCTAATTTGGACCCTTCCGAGTTCAAAACGGGACAACATTATGTGTTCATAAAATATTTTAAATATGTGAATATTTTTTCTAAACTGTATTTTGATGATGATAAAGTATAACGCCTTTAAGAGTTTTTTTTTTTTGTAGTTGGATATATATATATATATATATATATATATATATATATATATATATATTATGATTTTTAAAATTAAAATAAATGAGTGAATAAAAAAGTAATCATGAATTGAGTTGAGCAGTAATTTTAACAATTGTTGTGAAACAATGTTTCAATTAATTTAGAGTTCCTGGCTACATAGAAAATTTTGGCTTATGTTTTTTGTTTTTGAATTTGATTTTTCAAAGAACGGGGAAGAAGGAAACTTATTTTGCTTCAATGCGCTTTTTCCCTTGTGAAACTTCTTTTTAAGTTCTTTTAAACAGACTTACAAATGTGTTCGGAAATTTAGAAATTATAGCATTTTATATATCAGACAATTTCAAAAGGAAAATAAAAATTACAAGTATAAATATAATCAATCAGTAACCACGATAAAGTATTATTATTAGAATTTAAGACCATTTATTTATTTATTTATTTTAAAAAAACAGATTAATTTGTAAGGATTACACTACCAAATTAAGTCAAATTACAGTTACCTGGTGTGTGTGGAGTTAGGCATGATTTCTTGACTTTGATGGCGGCGGAGAATTTTGGGATCAGATAAAAAAGGAAGTACTTGGATCGTCATGGATTACATAATCATTCGGAATTTGTTTGTAAAAAGGAAAAGAGAAATCTCTTCTCCACTTACTTAAATTCCCTGCAACACCAGATTATAGTAATGAATAAGAAGAAATTAAGGAAGAGACTGAAGAGAAAGAGATGGAGAAAATAGAGCACAGAACAGTGAGCACCAATGGAATAAATATGCATGTGGCATCAATTGGATCAGGCCCAGTTGTTCTGTTCCTCCACGGCTTCCCGGAGCTATGGTACTCGTGGCGCCACCAGCTTCTGTCGCTCTCCTCCGTCGGCTACCGCGCCATCGCCCCCGACCTCCGCGGCTACGGCGACACCGACGCCCCGCCCTCCGCTTCCTCTTACTCCGCCCTCCACATTGTGGCCGACCTCGTTGGGCTTCTCGATGCTCTGGGCATCGACCAAGTGTTTTTGGTGGGCCATGACTGGGGGGCTTCCATGGCCTGGTATTTCTGCATGTTGAGGCCCGAGCGTGTGAAAGCGCTAGTCAACATGAGTGTCGTGTTCCGGCCCAGAAGCCCTAAACGAAAGCCCATTCAGAGCTTGAGGGCCATGATGGGCGATGATTACTATATCTGCAGGTTTCAGGTAAAACAAATTCACTAATTCAACTCATCGTTTTCGTCGCAAATTTCAAAGATAGGAGTGAAGTTAAGCTTTGATACGTTTATGTGGTGCAGAAACCTGGGGAGGTTGAAGAGGAATTTGCTCGTGCTGGTGCTGCGAGGATAATAAGGAAGATTCTTGCTTGTCGTGATCCATGTCCACCTAGAGTGCCTAAGGAGATAGGATTTGGAGGCTCACCTGACCATCATGTTGCTCTGCCATCGTGGCTGTCTGAAGAAGATGTCAATTATTATGCCACCAAATTTGAACAGAAAGGCTTCACTGGTGGGCTGAACTACTATCGTGCTATGGACCTGTGAGTTTCTTCTTGTTCCTTGTAGGGAACATTGCCATAGCTCCTATTTTGAACATGTGACTGGAAATAATTTAGTATACGTGACCTCAAATGATCTTCAACTGATTATGAATAAATTATTCCCAATGATTAATATTATATACGTATCCACATGGGGTGTATAGGATGGAAGGAAAAGAGAAAAACAAAATGTGTGTGAAAAATAGAATGTTGAGCTCTCACCCCAACAACAAACATGAGCAATGTAGATAGTATAAAGGTTTGGACAGTTCATACCTTACAATTCGATTATTAGGACACGTCTATGTTCTTTTAATTTGCCATGTATTTGTGTGTGCTCTAGAAACTAGATGTTTATTCCTGGTTGTAGGAGGTGGTCACCTACATTTTCACGCTTCCGATACCTAAAATTTGGTTTTGTCTGCAGAACGTGGGAGCTCACTGCAGCATGGACTGGAGTACAGATCAAGGTACCGGTCAAGTTTATGGTGGGAGATCTTGATATTACATACAACACTCCAGGTGTGAAGGAGTATATACATAATGGTCGCTTTAAGAAAGACGTACCGTTTTTGCAAGAATTGATTGTGATGGAAGGAGTAGCCCACTTTATAAATCAGGAAAGGCCAGACGAGATCAGCGCGCATATATACGACTTCATCAAGAAATTTTAATCCTTTCAGAAGTATATTGTGTACAAGTCACCGATAATTCCTAAAAGGCAACCTTTTCACTAGCTTATATGAATCTCGTGTCTGCATAATTTCTGGCGTAAGACCAAGGATTTGTTTGTCTTAATTTGGCTCATATAGTAATGAAATTCGATGCATCTTAAAGTTACTGCTCCGAAAAATACTTAGTCCCAAAAGCTCACCCCTTCCATGATGCCTTGCGGTTCAATCAAAGACCAACTACCAAATTGTACATCTCTTCCAATCTCTCTTGCTGTTAGCATTTGTTACTGTGGTAGCTGTGTTTATTTTACAATAATCCCGCGTTTCCGATACATGTTCAAGGGATGACACTCTCAAAGGATTGGCACTGAATATAACTCAAATATTGCAAAGGGATGTTCACATGTCCAAAAGCATATAACAGAACAAAATGTGTCCCAGTGATGTTAAACGTTTGCCTAAACATGCTAGATTGTTAGTACACCAAGTTTTCGAACTTCTAACAGGAGACGAGGTATTACAAGAAATATTTTAATAAAAAGTTAAAACCCATTCCAATTCGTAATCCACAAAAATCTCATTTAGTATACTACACAGAATAAAGTACATTCTTAAAATAAAATTTTAATAATAAAAGTAAACTTAGTTTCTCTTTTAATTCTTTTCAAGGAACAATGTTTTAAAATATAACGGAATTAAAACGACAGAACTAATGTAACAAAATCCGAATGTAGCCGTCTATAAATACGCTAAATATAAAACGAAATCCCGATACTTACATTGGGTTTGATTTGAACGTTTCACTACTTTTTCAATGTACTCAAAAAGAAAAATGCTTCTTCATGGATTGGTATCAATTGAGATTTGAACACTTTCACCTGCAAAACCAACATTCCACTCAACTGAGATTGTATTGTCGAAGACGGTGTTATGGTGCTCGATAATTGGTGAGACCAAATTGTAACACCTTTCCAGATATATTCAAGACTAAATTCCTCTTTAGTTTAGGAGGACAAAATACGGGCATCATAAAATAATGATTAGTCGAGTTCCTGCCATAAGCACACCTTAGGTAGACCAATAGTTACTCATTAATCCTCTCAAAAGTAGTCTGCTAGAACAAAATTGTTCGGGGAAGGAGCTTCAATATTTTTCCCTTGGAAGGAAATGTAAAAACTAAAATTAACAATTGTTCCAAAAGCACGAGAAAACAATACATAATGATCACAGGGTAAGAGGAAAATTCCTTCATGTTTGAGCTACGGAACTCAAACTCTAAAGCCTCTGCTATTCCTTCTCCCTCTGGCCCGCTCAAATTTCCGTCCCTTTGAACGGACATAGGGCTTGGTGTGGCTATGGGGCACACCAGGAGCCGGTCCAAAGTGCTTGACAGCCTCACGAGCCTTAGGACCTCTAAGAAGAACCTGAAACATCATTCAAAAACAAAGGTCAGCTTCTGAGAACTTGCAATATTATTTTCTTCTTACTCCAATTACGAACACGAAAGAGCAAGAATACTGGACCCCCCAAACAAAAAGGTTTATCCACACTTACAACTACATAGAGGTATGAGAGTGGACGAACGAGATTGGAAGTTACAAACAGAAGCACAACAGCTAAGGTATGAACTACATATTAACATTTGCTGACAAACAAAATTATACACCTTCCTTGTACTCCACATGAACAAAATAGAAAACAAAAAAAATTATAGATTCCATGTAAACATTTATCATCCAATTGACTTTCACTTTCACAAAGATAAGTGGCCAATTAGCTAACGCAATCAACGAGAGTGGCCACAATGTATGAACAAAGTGCACACAGGATTTTACTGAGGAATAACTACTTGCAACAGAGGAAAAAAAATACAAAAATCGCTGATTAAGTTTAGCAGCCGAAACTAAAGGCCAATATAAGTTTACTAAAGGATAACATATAGTGGCATGAAATTTTCTAATCAGAGGCATTGCCATGTTTTGGTCCCGTAGGCAAAGCTTCAAAACTACCGAGAGCAGAGCAATTATGACATAAACCCTCCTAGATTATATAAGGTTCAGTGGAAGCATTAAAACATATTTAGATGAACTTCATACCAACCAGTTGCAACTCCATACCCAAGCCAGAGACTGAACCGCAGACCTTGCGTAAAGAACCAAAGTGGCAAACTACTTGAGCTAACAACTTTATGTAGGTTTATAGTTATACAGACTACACATTCTGGTCCCTATATATAAAAATCATTAATTTTAATCCCTAAACATACTTCTCATTTTAATCCTTTCTAGTTTCAATACATACCATTCTTAATCTCTTAGTCCCTACTGTCTGAACTCGGAAGAACCAGATCGGCAATTAAACCTTAGAAGTAAACAACTTTTTATAGAAAAATGCATGGAAAACAGAGCTAATAATAATCATACCGTGTTCTGGCCGAGTGGAGCTCTAAGAGCTAGTTGATCAAAGGTGAGGCATTCCCCGCCAGCTTTCTCAATTCTAGCTCTGGCAGTTTCAGTGAACCTCAGTGCTGTTACCTTCAGAGCAGGCACTTCGTACACACGAATATCATCGGTCACAGCCCCAACCACCACAACTATCTTATCCTCCTGATGAAATAAATCCCAAGCAAACAGATCAATACCTATTTGATTTCAACTTAAAATGACAAAAATTAACTATTAAATGGAATGAATGAAGAGAAGAGATAGGTATGAACCTTTCCCTTGGTGTAACGGATCAATCTGGAGAGGGATAGCGGAGGCTTGTTGACCTTGCTCATGAAAAGACGCTTGAGAATGACGGCATTGAACTTACTCCCAGTCCTCCGAACAAGAAAACGGTACAACTAAAAACATAGCGAACATTTCAAATCCAAAACCCTAGTTCGCTCGTTCACAGTAATGCAGGAGAAAGAAAGTACCTTGACAAGGAGCTTGAGGTAGATATCATCGGACTTTGGGGCGGTTCGCTTGGTCTTCTTGGACTTACCTCCTGCCTTCAAATCGATTCCCTGTAATTCATTTCAAAACAAAGTCAGAGAAACTCTTGAATGATGGATTGTAACAGCGTTGAGGGAAACTTACCATTGCGAATGGAGCTTCTCGCCGCCGCTGCTGCTGCTGCCGTCGCCAAGGGAGAAAATTGTGCTAGGGTTTTGGAGAGGGTGTGATGAATTTATTTATCACTTTCTCGTACAGTGAAAAGCCCGACTCAATTCGGGCCACGCTGACGACCCGTTTAGCGAAACTCCAAATCTTACGAAATCTTTTTGAATAACTTATTTCTACAATAAAATCTTATTGTAATTTTTATCATATTTTAATTTATTTCTTCATTATAGTAGACTCTTTTGCTGTGTATATAGCTATAAAAATATAAATAACATTGTTCATTCTTTTATCAATTATCAAATTTGACAGTGCTTTTTTAAAATTCTTGTTTAATAAACAAGCATTTTTCATGTATTTGTCCAACCTGCTTATTTTAAATAAAAAGTGATTTTTTACTTATTTTGATAAAAATATCTCATTTATTTTAATAAGTATCTATTCCAAATGAGTGAATTTATTTCATACCAACATGATTATATTAAAGTTTGAATTCTTGGTTAAAGAACACAGTCTACTGTTATTTGTATCCACGTTGGTTTATTCTAGTTTTAATTAAATAATAAAATTAATTTATTTTGTTTCAAATTTATAGCATAGTCATATTAATAAACTTTTGTAAGAAACAGCCATACTATAAATACGAATTTTCTAATTGAATAATATACTGTTTAAAAAAATAGACAATATAGTTTTAAAATATTATAAATTAAATTAAATTAATGAATAACTATCTATCACATAAATTTCAAATAATTAATTAATATTTGTAGAATCATTACAAGTTAACTGACAAAATGAAACTAATCAATTACTAATAAAACTAAATTAATCAATTACTCTCTGTCATAAGCTAATCAAAACAAATAATGATTCATAGTTTGATATCTATATTAACAGTTTAATGAAACAAATATGGTAAGGATTTAATTTTAAAATGTTTTATAATTTAAATATATAAATATTCATGATATATTTAACTTTTGGTCTGATTTTTTTTTCTTTTCACATTAGTTATTTTTAGATCAAGTATATTTTTTAGCATAGGTTTGAATTGTGTTTACTACGTCTCAATCCAATTTTATTTTAATATTTTCTTAAAATTATAGTTTTCTAAAACTATTTTATATTAGTGATAAAACTTTTATTAAACAAAAAATAAATATTTTACATATCGTAATGTTATATTATATTTACAGTAAATACATTTATTTTAAATATCTATCTATAAAATATAACTTATATTGAATTAAATATTTCTTTTATTCTATGCACTTAATTATATATAATAGGAATATAAGTTTTATAAAATTGAGTTAGTATAACTTTGTTTGACTTACTTTAAGTTCTGATTGGATTGAATTTAAATTTAACTAAATTACTAACTCAAACATCTAAGTAAACAAAATCTCACATGTTAACTGTTTATTTATTTTATAACTGATTTTCCATTTTATTCGAAATTTTATTATTTTGAAAACGTTTATTTATTGGTTTTTTATTTCATTTACTTTTTTTTCTTTGTGATTAAGTTTTATCCTTTTTTATATTATGTTTTAACTTTGTCATCTATGATTATTATTGAAAATTCATATGGATATTTACAATCAAATAAAGTCAAGTTTTTTTTTTTAAGTTTAAGCATTTACTATTTATGATGTTTTACTAAACTAGACATGGAGAGATAGTTGTTAATAAAGATGTTTTCCTTTAAGTATTTGTGATATTTAAGTATTTGTGATAGAGATGAAATTGAATAAGGTAAGTGAGGATATAAATAGAAGTATAAAGAGTGTGCAATAATATGTGGAGTTTTTTTTTATGAAGAATTTATAAAATAGATTTTTGATATTTGTACATAAGTTATTCAAGCCTTTAATGAGAAAACAAATGTGTTTAATGTTGGAGGTCTTAAAGCCAAGGATTTTAATGTGAGATATGTGATTTGATGGTACTTGAGTTTATGTATTAACTGTCTTGGAGTGTCTAAATCAACTATGTCTTTTGAGAAAGTTGTTTGTATTAATGGTCACAAGTTCACTTTTGTCATGTATAGTGACATAAAATATTTGTAATAAAATGACATTTGTGAGTTGAAAAAACCATTTTGAGGAAATAATATCATTGGTGGCAATGAATTTCTAAGAAGATCTTAAAGAGCATCTAAAGGTCATGTATTTGATGAAGCGTGTGCATCTAAATCTAGTGGTAGTTCATGTGGTTAAGTGATTATGTTGGTATAGTGGATTGTAATGCTTTTATGTTGAAAAACAAAATTTTTTATGCAAAGCATCTTCATCATGACAAACATCGAATGTATAACATTTGGTGACATGTCCATATAGTATTTGATTCAAGTCTCATTTGATAACCGAGAGCTACAACTAGAAAGACAGTGTTGATTATAGTGGGATTTTTGTAGCTAAGCACATGATACAGAGCTTGAGTCACTAAGTGTGAAAATGACCTTTCTCCTTAACCATCAAAAGGAATGTATTATGATGATTCAACCATGTATGGGTTATGTGTGTAAACGAGATATTTTACATTGATTGAAATTTGTTTTTCAAACAATTATATAAAAGGTTTAATCAGTCTACTATCTCTTAAAGACGTGACAAAAATTCTTTTGCTTCAAACGTTAATCATAAGAAGGTGACAAATTGTGAATTTATGTACAACATACATAGATGATATGTTTATCACATCTTTTAATAAGTTTAATACAATAAGGTTTAAGTCCTTATCAAGTAGTGGATTTGAAATAAATTATATAAACATAGTGCGGTGATTTTAGGGATGAAAAATATAAGGGATAAAACCTGTAATAAGATTTTTAAATGTAAAAGCAATCACATTCAAAAGGTATATTGAGATGTTTTGGGATGGAATATACTCGAGTCACAAACACACATTTGGCAACATCTATATGTCTTATTGAGTTCAACATTGTTCAAATTGTAAAGTAAAAACCAATTCATGTCCCATGTTCCTTATGTCAGTCCAGTGAGAAGTTTGATGCATGCAGTGATTAAACCTTTTATAAGAAGTTGGTTCCACGAGTAAGTATGTGTATAAACTTGAGAAAAAACATTGATCACTTGTGAAGTGAATCCTTAGAGACATAAAGGAACTAAGGAGATTGAAATTATTTTCAAATTACAATATACTATGAAAAAGTTATGGAACTTTGAGTTTACTACAATCTTGCACAATTAATTACAAGTTACACAATTATGATTAACACGTTTTTTTGTTAATTACAAAGTTTTTGTTCTACAAATTGTGACATTGCCCACAACAAATACTATATATGGTATTGGCAGAGACAACTAAGAAGGAGGCATGATTAAAGAGTTTGATAACCAATAATCAATGATATGTTCAAATAAAAACAATCATATTCTATGTTATTATGATTATAATATATTTATCTAAGAACTAAAAATTATGTAAAATATAATAAAATAAAAGATTTTAATATCATACATCACACTAATAAAATAATCGAAGAGAATAAAATTAACACCAAATAAATTTTATGATATTTTACAAAGTTTGATTTTAAGAATTAATTTATATATTGTTTGAACTCATAGAATAATAATTTTTAATAGTAATTCATAAGAAAGTGATTATAATCTAATATATATTTGTAGATGGTATTAAACTCTTTATAATATGTGCATGTGACACTTATCGATGTTTTTTTATAAGATTATTTGATTGTTATGAAAATGTGTATGATGTAAAATATTTTCTAAATTTAAAATGATATTACGTTATTAACATGTGCGATGACTTAGTGTATAATCATTATAAATTTATTATATTTATATGTTTTAATTAGTTAGAATATCATTATAAGTAATTTACAACATCTTATATATTTTTATAAAAGAGTTTCACTTTATTATTGAAATACAATATATAAAAATACATTAACCTAGCATAGTTATACATTTTAATATAGCATTTTTATTTATGTATTGTTTTTTAAAAAATTATTTATTTATTTATTTATAAATTATTTATTTTTTTGTCTATTTGAATATCCAATTAGTACTTTTTAGACAAGTTAAATCTTCAATTTTAACATATAATACACTTTAAACAGTTATTTATATCCATCAATTAGTATATTGTAACCAAAAGTGTCATTGTTTTTTTTTTTTTTTCACCCATCTCATTTACGGGCATTCTGCCTCACAACATTTATTTATATATAAAAGAATAGGAGGGTGTTCATCAAATACTCTGTGATGACAGCTATATTCAATCATCTCTCCTTCATGCATTCATTATATTGAGGAATGTCAGGTTGTATCAATTCAATAATGATGTGGATATTCATCCAAAGGATATTCCGATAGAATCAAATAGAAAGAAGGAAAAAAAAAAGTTAGAAAGAAGTTGAAAATTACGTGTGAGAAGAAAAGCAGATTTATAATATATTTATTTAGAAAAGGAATTTAACTACACAGCATTTTAAACACACACCTATTATATAAATAAGAATTTTTGTCTGTCACTTATTTGTCATGTTATTTAAATATTTATTTAATATTAGTAGGGATACAGACCGGAGATTTTTACATTGTTCTTCAAAATTAAAAATACAGCTACCAAAATAAAATAATATTAACTTTATAAAAAAAAATTAAAATATTTACCAATAAATTCATACACTAAAAACAGTAAAAAGGTATCCTAATACATATTCTCTATTTAAAAAGTATTCAGCAATTCAACAGAAGCAGAGTCATATTAATAGATTAAGAGTAGATGCACCCACCACACATGCATAAAGCTAATTTTGTAGTATTTAATTATTCAATGATCATTTACAATTTCATATGACAAGTATGAATGAAATAAAGAATTTTCATTTTTCAGTTCAATTACCAAAATACCCAGAAGATTAAGGAATAGCCAAAACTGAAGACTTCCGACGACTCTTCTGGCGCGTCTGATAAATTTCTGAATCCCTAAACTTTCTCCTCCTGCCACGGGCACAGCTACGATGATGCTTTCCTCCAAACCACCGCGCCGGAAAGTTGTTCCGGCGAACGGCGATGAGTCCGCAGACAAACTGGACCAGCTTCTCTTGTCATCTGCCATCTGCAACAACGAGGACATAGGCCCGTTCATCCGGAAGGCCTTCGCCTCCGGGAAGCCGGAGATGCTCCACCACCACCTCCGTCACTTTGCGCGGTCGAAGGAGTCCGAGATTGAGGAAGTGTGCAAGGCTCACTACCAGGACTTCATCCTCGCCGTCGACGATCTACGATCCCTCCTCTCAGACGTTGATTCGCTGAAGTCCTCCCTCTCCGACTCCAACTCGCGGCTCCAGTCCGTTGCGCGCCCGCTACTGTCGTCGCTCGACGCCTTCGTCGAGACGCGGAACGTCTCGAAGAACGTGAACCTCGCCATCGACTCCATCCGCACGTGCGTGAAGCTGATGGAGGTTTGCACGCGCGCCAACCGCCACCTCGCGGACGACAACTTCTACATGGCGCTTAAGTGCGTGGACACGATCGAGCGGGAGTATTTGGACAAAACGGCGTCGTCCACGCTGAAGCGGATGCTGGAGAAGAAGATTCCAGAGATTCGGTCGTACATCGAGAGGAAGGTGAACAAGGAGTTCGGGGACTGGTTGGTTGAGATCCGAGTCGTGAGTCGCAATTTAGGTCAATTGGCGATAGGTCAAGCCTCGTCAGCGAGGCAGAGAGAAGAGGATCTAAGAATTAAGCAGCGGCAAGCGGAGGAACAGAGTAGACTCAGCGTGAGGGACTGTATTTACGCTTTAGAGGAAGAGGATGAAGACGGAATCATCGCTGGCGGGATCGGCGAAGACGGCGGTGGAGTCGCCGGGTTTGATTTGACTTCGTTGTACAGGGCATACCATATTCATCAGACTTTAGGGTTAGAAGATCGGTTTAAGCAGTATTATTTTGAGAACCGGAAGCTTCAGTTGACTTCGGACTTTCAGGTCTCGTCGATGACTCCTTTTCTGGAATCGCATCAAACGTTCTTTGCGCAGATTGCAGGGTTCTTTGTGGTGGAAGATCGCGTGTTGAGAACCGGAGGTGGGTTGATTTCAAAATTGGAGGTTGAGAACCTGTGGGAGATTGCTGTTAGTAAAATGTGTTCAGTGTTGGAGGACCAGTTCTCTAGAATGCAAACTGCTAATCATCTTTTGCTTATTAAGGATTATGTGAGTCTGTTAGGAGTAACTCTGCGGAGATATGGGTACCCCATTGATGCGTTGCTTGATGTTTTGAGCAAACACAGGGATAAGTACCACGAACTGCTTTTGTCTGATTGCAGGAAGCAGATTGCGGAGGCGGTTGCGGCTGATAAATTTGAGCAGATGTTGATGAAAAAAGAGTACGAGTATTCCATGAATGTGCTTTCTTTCCAGATACAGACTACGGATATCATACCAGCTTTTCCATATGTTGCCCCTTTTTCAACCACTGTGCCAGATTGTTGTCGGATTGTACGGTCATTCATTGAGGATTCTGTGAGTTTCATGTCTTATGGCGGACAGCTTGAGTTCTATGAAGTTGTTAAGAAATATTTAGACAGGCTTTTGATTGAGGTTTTGGATGAAGCTTTAGTGAAGCTTATCAATACCTCGATTAGTGGTGTCTCCCAGGCAATGCAAATGGCAGCGAATATGGCTGTCTTGGAGCGCGCTTGTGATTTTTTCTTCCGCCATGCTGCACAGCTTTCGGGTGTTCCCTTGAGAATGGTGGAGAGAAGCAGAAGGCAGTTTCCCCTAAGAAAAGCTCGTGATGCTGCAGAAGAGATGCTCTCTGGGCTACTCAAAGCCAAAGTTGATGGATTTATGACCTTGATCGAGAATGTAAATTGGATGTGTGATGAGGCACCTCAGAGTGGAAATGAATATGTAAATGAGGTTATCATTTATTTGGAAATTTTGGTTTCAACTGCTCAACAGATATTGCCATCTCAAGTCCTGAAGAGAGTATTGCAGGAAGTTTTTGCTCACATATCCGAGAAGATAGTTGGGACTTTAGTCAGTGATTCTGTTAAAAGGTTTAATGTCAATGCTATTAATGGAATTGAAGTAGACATTCGGCTCTTAGAATCATTTGCTGATAATCAGGCGTCTCTTTTCTCTGATGGGGATGTTGATGTTTTGAAAACATCACTTGCCAGTTCAAAGCAACTGATTAATTTGCTATTGAGTAATCATCCGGAGAACTTCTTGAATCCAGTGATAAGGGAGAGGAGTTACAATACTTTGGACCACAAGAAAGTGGTGATTGTTTCAGAAAAGTTGAGAGATCCTTCAGAGCGGCTCTTTGGAACCTTTGGTAGTCGTGGGGCCAGGCAGAATCCGAAAAGGAAATCATTGGATACGTTGATAAAAAGACTTAAGGATGTTAGCTGATTAAGTTTATAGCTGTACGTAAGGTACTTTTTCTTGTTTTTGTCTCTAGTCCATTTTGACTATGAATTATTTAATAGTGAGTTGTTGATAAATTTATTTGGTTTAGGGTCAGGCTTGTCTTCCAAATGCATTTTAAGATTCTCCCAAATATTTGTTTGAAATGTATGATTGCTATTTTATATTTTTTTTGGACTTCATTTAAATATTTTCATGTCGTTTTATATTATCTGTCGTGAACTGTATCCCTCATGTCTGCTAAACTGCCTTTAATGTTGTAACATGATGCTTTATTTTCCTGAGTAGCTGCTACTCTTCTTTCAACTTCCATTGATTTAGGTCTAGACGAATGGAATTCCTGTTAAATTAGCTCAGATTTATTGAAATGTCATAATCATTGCTTAGGCATCTGCTTCTCTGTTCATCGGCCTTAGCCTTGTATTGTACCACACAATGTTGTTAAGTAACCGTAATAGTGCCACCATAACACGATAACATGGCATTTTTCTACCCTTTCGCCAATGGCAATTTGTGAAGGGGTACTTGTTAAGGTGGCACCATAGATCACAATGTCTTGCTTAACCTATAGCTTGTTCAACTTTGCCAATGATAGATAAGTGTTGAGATTATTGAAGTGGCATTGATCCACACATAGAGCTTTCTAAAGCATGATTGGTAGCCTTCGCCCGTAGGTTTTGAAGTTGAAACGAGGTTACTTTTCCAATCCTGCTGTCACGATTGTAGGTTTTACGAAGGATCGTATGTGGGTCTATAAAAGACACCAATTTTCGAAAGAAACCTCTAAACAAAACGCATAATTTAGATATCATATCTAAATCCTCGAGCAATTGAATTAAAGAAGCTCTTGACCTGTTGACAAAGTAAATCCCAAGCCAATTAAAACAATTTAATTGAGGTTGTGAAGTGATGCAAACAGTATTTGTTTTGCATATTATTTTTAATTAATCCATGCATATAGTAATACAGTATTGAATATTAGCTGCTCAAGACACAATGGAATATACAGGACACCAAGTTGCCTGCTGAGCCATATTGAAGTACGCGGTTCACCGAATCGCACTGTGTCCTTAAACACAATGAATGAACCGTGACATTTCTCGTAAAGATGGAAGCACCTTGACTTGACACTCTTCTAGACAAATTTGAAACATACACTAAGTGCACACTAGGGGACAGCTGTTTCTACGTTTTCTCTGCTATCTTGTTTTTGTTTGTCTGTGCTGTGTTCGAGGTTACATGTAAAGAGTGCCATTTCTACTGGTTTTAATTTATCATCTGTATTCTCATTATCTGTTCAACTGCCATCTTGTTGTAATGCTGAGTTCTTTAACAACATTAAAAATGACAGATTTGATATAAATGTCTATAGTTAAGATTAAATTAGATATATAAAATCCAATGACACAATATATTATATTAAATTGGCTAAAATTATAAATTGTGTCAAAAGTAGACCCTGTTGAATAAATATTAAAACATGACTTGATATGGTCAAGTACTCGTTGTGCATACTTTTCTATGGTTGGCATTTCAAAATTATAGAACAGTCCTTAAAGGATTGTTCTGTCTCCTAAATAGTCGTTAAAGTAAAACAATTATATAAATAATTCTTTAAGTATCAGAAATTAGAATGAGAAATCCTTCAAATTAGTTTATCACCATAGTAAAATATATTAGCATAAGAATTAAATTATTTGGTATTTAATACGTAAGGAACTAATTATATAATGTTACTTTTTAAGGATTATTGAGGAAAAAAGGTAATATTTGAGAGACCATGTTGACTGTATAATCAAAATTATATATCCAACGGCTGAGGCATTTCCTTATTGAGGTAGACAATTTCACTGTCCTCATGCTATATAATTCATTGTAAGTATCGTAGTTTCTATGTGACTTAGTTGAATTGGAAAGTTTCTTTTTAGTCGCAATTCTTTGTCTAAAGCCACTCTAGAAAAAGTTTTATCTGTATTATAATCTAAGAACCTTTTTTTTTCCTTTTCAAACAAAAAAGAAATTAAAATAGTCGTTAAATGTTTGTTTGGCTAGTAAAGCTGGATGTATTATTCATATATTCTGATCTAATTATGTTTTTTTCTTGACAAGAGGTTCGTAATTTCAATTTCATATTCATGTTTTGTTTGGTGTCTTGAAACATTGTTTAATGTTCAAAAGATGCAAAAGGAGGATATTACCTGTTCGAGAATATGAGATATTTGTATGATTGATGGCCATTTATTCGTAGGTTGCACTTTGTGACGGATCTTCTTTCGCCTTTGGGCACCTCATCTCAAACAGAAACAGGTATACAAGGGGAAAAAATGATCCCCATCTTGAAAACTTGGCAAATTACGACACGATTATTCGAAACCTCTTCTACCATCGAAGTAGCTTTTCTAATTTCAAACAAACCTTGGGTTAGACCTTTTCCAGTCTTCTTCAGATCTTCAATTGAATACTGTATACACATTATGACATCAAGCACTCGAAACTTGTGATTCACACCGTACTAGCTGGATAGTATAGATGAAATTAAATCAAAACTAGCTTGGTTATTGTATTTGTTGGGAATATAAATTCTAAATTTTCAAATATTCATTCAACTTGCTAATTTGAGAGGTCAAAAATTTATTGTGAAAGGCTATGACTGCTGGTATGCATGTGTCAATAACATTTAAAGGAGGCGGCGCTTAAAATTGTAAGAATTGTAAGAAATAATTAACTATGGCTGATTTAGTTAGTCTCCACAATTCATTTATTACATTATAGGCCACTTATTTTACTGTTTTTAGGTCTACAATCATACATTACTACTCTATTTTTTATAGTTTAAGCAACTTCTCTCTTCGATAACTTTAATTTTTTTACAAAATTATTCGTACAAGTGACTCCACATCTGTACATTTAATTATCTTTTTTTTATCATCCCCTAATACTTGTTTCTACTTTTCTTAATCTTATAAATATAATTTATTATTAGAAGTTTGTATTGGTCTTATTGTTAGACTTATTCATTAAGTTCCAAAACTCTCCTCAATGGTATCTAAGATTCTGAGTTTTGATGATAACAATCTAGAAGCAAGTATTGGAGGAAGAAAATATTTGGTTACTATAGACTGAAATAAGGTCTGTGTCAAAGTAAGTTTAAAGAAAAGGTTCGGACTATGTTAAAACACAACGTGTTTTTAGTGCATTTTATCTAACAAAAAATAAGTTACAGACATCGGATCAAAATACCTCTTTAGGCTGCAAATGAGTCCAATTTTCGTCCCCTTCGTGTGGCATATTCTAATCCATTTTAGCACACTGCCCGTGCTACCCGAGGTTTTTTTTTATTTGATGAAATCACGTGCTTCGCGAGTTCCCGGCATTAATAGATTATTAACGCTACTATATACTGAATACGTACAAAAACTTGCATATGGAAAAAGTGAAGCAAATCCATTTCAATTGAAGTTGATATAAACTAACTATATTATTAGGTTGACGATTGGTTTATAAATTTGGTTTAGTATTTGTTCCTCTCAGATCATAACACTTCAATCCCCCACTTTCCACACGCTAGACTCGTGCTCCCTAGAAAAATGAACACAAGGTGTTCGATGATATTTCTTTGCATTCTGGCTTATGCGTATGTGACAGTTTCAGAGGAATTATCAGCGTACGAAGTTCTTGAGAAATATGACCTTCCAGTTGGTCTTCTTCCGCAAGGTGTGACAGAGTACGAGCTAAACGAAAAAAACGGGCACTTCACTGCATATCTGGATAAAACATGCTATTTCAGCATACAATCGTATGATCTGAAGTACAAGTCCACCATCAAGGGCGTGATCTCGAAGGGGAAGTTGTCAAAGCTGAAGGGCGTTAGCGTGAAAATTGAAGTGTTGTGGATCCCAATCTCGGAGGTCACTCGCGACGGTGATGACCTCAAATTCTCCGCCGGAGTTGCTTCTGCCGGTTTTAGCGCCGACAGCTTTTCGGAGAGCCCTCAGTGTGGATGTGGATTCGATTGTGACCATTTCAACCAAAACGGTGACGTTTCTTCTTCTCTTTAGATTTAATTGATAGGTCTCTTGCTTGCGGAATTGGGATCTGTTGTTGTGTTTGTTGTGTTCCTAATTATTATCGATCATCATGTTGTTGTTTTTCCTTTGCATAAATAATGATTATCTGTGATGTTTTGCGGGACACACTAGAGAAATATATGTAAGACAAGCAACCCTGGGTTTTCGGAAGCAACCTAGGTATATGGATATTCTAGAATCATTCTAAATTTTCCTGTGAATCTCTTGTTTTATTGAATGTGCTTTGTAACTTTTTTTTAATATTAAATATGTTTAATTTTTATGGTGATACATCATGATGTCATTTTTGTTTTGACTTTTCTTTTTCATGAAGCAAGAGTTTCAAAATGCATGATGTCCACTTGAGATTGAAGGTTTCATGTATGATGGCATCTCAGTTGGTATAATTTTCGCACATTCCCTTTCATTGTCATTTTCTTTAATCTTTCTCATCTCAAGCTTTTCTTGTATAGTTATATGCCTAGTCGCATATTCTTATAAATTAAATGTTTCTAAAATATATGATTTGCTTACTTTTAAGATAAGCATATTAAAAAAACAAAATTATGCTTATTTTATTTAAAAGTATTTTAAACAATTAAAGTGAAACAAATTCGTCCCTTATTACTCATTTCCTCGATTATTTCAATATAATTGATTAAATGTTTTTTTTCTACAACTAGTATATATATAATATTGATTGAGTGGTTTAGGGTTCATAACCCTCAAGCCATGTAATGAATTATTATGTCAATAATAAATAATTGACCAAATTATTGAATTTGAATTATAATTGGTTATTAAGGGTTTAAGTCAATTATATTTTACTTCTGGACTAAAGCATTCTATTGAAACATTTAATTCCGCATTAAAATCGAAACATATAAAATTTTTCGTAACTAGATAATTAACCCTATAATAAAAATAGGTATTCATAGCAATATTAGAGTGAAAAGATAGATGTAAAAATAAAAATAAATAATATTAAGTTGAAAATATAATGAATTGAATATATTTTAATTATCTTGAATTGAAAAAAATAAATTGTAAGGAACGTTTGATATCATATTGGATATTTATTCTTCCTCGCTAGTACTAAAATCATCAACCGAACATTTATAAAATGTATCAATACATAATTGTCCATGTGAAAAATGAAAAACATGAATGGAATTATTGCAATTTATTTCTGATCAGTGCTTTTAAATATCTTCTTTACCGTGCTTTAAATAATGAAATCTTAAAAATACGTAAAAACAGCTCACTACAGCATAAAATAATGAAAAAATTATAAAAATATGAGAAAATTAAATATCAATTTATAATTTAAATGTTGTGTAAATAGCTTTCTTTATTTTCTATAAAACATTATAAAATCTAAAATAAAAATTATGAAGAAAAATCATTTGATTTGAAAAACAAAAATTTATAATTTTTCCTTTTTTTAACAAATTGGTTTCAAGTTTAAAAGAAAATAAAAACTAAAACCAAACGAATACACAAAGTTATCTTAATATTTATGTATAAGATTAAAAAAAACATAAAACAAAAAAAAAATGAGTTCAACCTTATAAGATCAAATGATTTTTTATTTAATTATGTCAAATATTTTTTTCCCTTCTTCTTTCCTATCCAATTCCTTTGTTTGTGGTGGAATTTTACCAAATATGTTATCTTTCAATATTTTTCAAAAAGGATTACCACGAACTGAGATGTTATTACTTTTAAATGAAAGTATTTTTTATTTTATCCTTGCTTTAAAAACAAAAATTAAAAAAAAATTATACTTTAATTTTTGTGATTAAATTTATATTTTAAAAATATTTATCTTTTAACTAAATAACGTTTAAATATTGAAAAATAAATTAAGTAATTTTTAAAAAATATTTTAACAGTAAAATGAAAATAATTATAAAAATATATTTATTTAATAAATTAATAATAATATATTATTAATTGTTGATATATATATTAACTATACGGAAACAAAAATTATTTAAAAGAACTTTCTAATTCTATTTTAAATGTAAGAAATAATAAAGAATATATTTGAAGTAAGAGATATTCTAGAAATAATTATAGATTTAATTTTAAAGACACTCTTTTTTACATTAATCTTGCTAATTTTATGTCTATTTTTATTAACTTAATCCTTTATTTGTTTTAGACTATATCTGATTTTATTTTATTTTTATATTTTTATTATCGAATTTAATCTTCTGGTAATTTATCTTTAATTATGCGTTCTAATTATTAAAAAATTAATACATCTTTATTAAAATTATAATTATGTCATAGCAGTTTTCCTATTCAACTTATTGCGATATTTAATTTATTTTCAATTATGTATTCATTTATACTTTTGTTATTTTATTTGTTTGTGACACACAGATCCCATATCTCATTATTTAATTATAGTTTTTCTTATTCTGTTTTATTTTGTATTATTTCAAACATAATTTTTTATAATTTGAAAAATTACAATAAAAATAAAGTAATTTTTTTTATTTAATGAACTTTGATGAAAAGAAAGTAATCTATTTACTTTATTATTATTTTTATACTTTTGTATTTATTTGAATGGTGATAGAATATTGGTTAAGACAATTATGTCTATCTTAATAGTTATCATATTTTATGAATCTTACAAATGTTAAAAGAGTACTAGAGTAAAAAAATGAGTCATAAATTTCATTATATACAATTTGGTATAATACAATATGAAAAATGATATAAGAATTAAGTAACTGAATTCTAGATATAATAACACCTTTAATTAAGATATTTATAGATAGATTATTCAATACCTATTTAACATCATTGGGATTAGGTAATAAATGTATATCTCTTTTGTGGATTGATAGATGAACAATATTCTCCATAAAAAATAATTATGATTAATCACTTTTCATGTAACTTTTCATGTTTCTAGTGGTCATCAAAAATGAAATATAAATTCATATGTTTGATAAAGTGAAGCTGACTCTTATACTTATAAGTTAAGGTAGTAGACCCTCATTATTTGTTTTACATGTTAGGTTATCAATATTGATATTTAAAACTTATAAATACATCACTTCTTTTTGTGTTTTTAACTTATATGTGTTAACAATAAAACTAAAAACAGTTTAACAAGAGTTGCTTTGAAAAATTTTTCAGAAAGACATTCTTTATAATGTTTACCCACAAAGAACTTAATTTTAATACCTATAGGATATGTTGAATACATAAATAATCATTTAGTCTCAAGTAGAAGTTTTATCATTGTAAAAATCTTATATGTTTTTATAATGTACTTTGAATAATTATAAAAATTTAAAATGTTTACATATTTTTTTTATATATAAGATTATTTTATGATTAATGTTCTCTATAAGAAAATCTTTTTACATAAACAAAATTTTTATTCTAAATTTTTGATTAAATAGAAATTATTTATATAATAGTTACGATGTTTCAATATGAATAAAATATCAAGTAGACTTGATTTAAAGATTGATGAAACATTTATAAATATTATGATTAATGTTCTTTGTAATAAAAATTATTAAACAAAAAATGTTACTCCTAATTTATCATTAAATAACAATTATTTAAATATAGTTGAAGTGTTTCAGAATGGATAAAATATCAGGCGGGTTACATTTCAGGATTGTATTATGGTTTGACAAGATTTAAGTACATTTATAAGGTGAAAGAATCACATGTTATAAGATATTTCATTTGTTTTACTTTAATGATATTTTTATTTGTAATTTGTCAAAAATATTTATCTCATACAAAGATCCTTATACATATAGAGCCAACTATAACTTTTATATGAAAAGTGTGGTTTTCTTGAGATTTGGTGTATATCCTTAGAAGATATAAGTAAATGAGGAAAGTGTTAAAACTATAAGAAAAGTACGTGTCTCAGATATTTTTAGTAAGGTGACAAATTTTTATCTACTTGTTAGTCTTTATAGAATAATATAATAGTTAGTTTCAAATTTTAGCACTATAATTTCCCCTTAAATGAAATTACGAGGAAAAATATCAGTTCTAAATAAAAAAGGAGTTGTAAAAGTGTATTTTAAACTTTGGAATATCTTTTCTTGTTTAATGTTCTAACTTTTTCACTTCCAAAGTTGAAAATGAATTGAAATTATGTTTGATGTATCAATCGGAAAATATTTTTCCGATGAATAATATTATATTATTCTTACCTTTTACCACGCAACATAACTTATAAAAGATATAAAATAAAGGTTTGAATAAAGTATTGAGTATTGTTGTATATAAAACTACAAGAGTACATGATATTACATTTTTACCTATGTAGTCTCTAGTGCAAAAGTAATAACACGAGCTTTCAGTTTTATTTTACGTTAAAAATTCTACAATAATAGTATTGTAATTTTTGCTTGAATATAAGACTAATAAAAATGACACTTCATAATTTCTTATTTATATTTTAACTTTAAAATTTAGAAATTAATATTTCATTATTACCATTCATAAGCTAATTTAAAATTCATAATTACTTTATAAGATTAAAATTCTAAACCTTTGCATTTGAGAGGCTTAACTTGAAAAACCGTGTGAATGATGAAAGCTTCTCAATAATTTTCCTTTTCTATCATAATATTCCATTGTGACTCCTTACGTGTGATTTCTTTCTCTGTGGTATTTGTTTTAGTCTATTCAAACTTAGGAGTGAATCTCATTCTGAGCTCCCACTATCTTGTGCAAACCCTGAAATGGTCCATAACGTGTTCAAATGAAAAATCTTTTGGGATAGATTCCCGAGTTTTAGGTGTTAAAATTTGATACATTCTCATATCTTTGATCCTTTTCATACTCCCTTTGGAGGTAGTAGTAGTTGAGACATTGTTGATATGGTTTGGGGAACAAATGCAGCTTTCTCCACATGCAATGAATGTATGCATGAGTTAGAAAATGGAATCCCATTAAACTATTGCACAGGGATTTGTTTTTTGTTTGGCTGCTTCAAGTAAAGAAAACTACATCACCCTGCTCCTGCAATTTTTCTGTCACTCACACTGCCCTATGCATATGTTTTCACTGCCAAACTCTTCAGAATTGAAAAATTAAGTGTTTGTTTCATTGATTTGTGCTATCGTTCAAGCCAGAATTCACAACAACTTGAAAACGACTCAATCCCTCAACTATTCTCTTCATCTAAACTTACTTGTTATACACGCTTTCTCTACCACACAAAACGGCAATTGTTTCCCATTTGCCTTTGAACTCCTCTTCATTTCTCATCTTACTTCTTTAATCATGTAAAACCATCACATGTTACATCATGTTTCTGTCAAATCAACTGTTTCAATCATGTGATGAATAACGTGTTTTTTATTATAAATAAATGAAAGAAAACAAAACATATGACGCTGGAAACAGAATGCATGTTTGTGATGCAATGTTACGTTGAATTGTGATTCACAAAACCCATTTCAATTTGTTCACTGACATGTATACAAAAATTAGTCAGTCAATTCTAGTTTAATTTTGAAATTATATTTTGTTTACGGATTCCTGAAGTATAAAAAACCTAAACATGTCACTGATTTTTTTAGAATATTATGTTAGTCCCGAATTCTGTGTTTTTTGTGAGTAATTGATTTTGGGACTGAGTTTCTTGCCAATTTCATTCAGAAAAAAAATCAAATCTTCAAAATAAAAGCTATGAATTTATTTAATTTTTAAAACTATGATTAATACATCATCAAAGTATGATTATAAAAGCTAAATCGATAATTACTAAAATTACTCGGTTGGTAGCAAAATTAACCTTGGTAGTTGAAGCCATGAGCCATTGAGAATTATCTTGAAGATTAAATATGAAAGCAAACGAAACGTTAAAATATAACTTGATATACCTCTCATCAAAACAATTCTTTAAAAAAAATATTGTGTAATTACGTTGTTATATTTGAAAAGGAGTGAACTCTGGTCGAGAAGATCGAGAAGAATCAATTTATATAAAATCGGTTTAAAGTCATTTCTAATATAAACCAATCCAGTTTATCATCTTATCTCTGAAACAAATCTAATAAACCTACTTATCAAGATTATATACAAATCAGTGTCGTTAATGAAAGAGACAAAATTGCGTTTTTATCGGAACAATGAGAAACGAAGAAAGTTTGCGATTGATGAATTTGATCAATCAGTAACGCCATGTTTGATTTGTTACGACTTTAATTGAATACAGAAGTAACGCTTTTAGTGAAACGCTGGAGAAGAAATTCATCACACTGAAAATAATTTTAAAATGTAAAACTTCATATAAGCAATACATCAGAATACATCAACACTAATTCTCATCCTATCGACTTCCAAAACTAAAGCAATTAAAAAAAAAAAGAGTTCTTCTCTTCCTGAAGAGAGAACAGAGCATATCAGCATCATCAACATTCCATGCCTATTAAGATTAAACGCTGATTAATCTAGACAGGTTAAATCTTTAATCTCAATTTTAATTAATTAATTAATTGGTTGAGACGAGTTCTTGAAATTTTTAGCCAAAAGCGTAGCGCGCAATTCAGCGACATCAACCTCGTTAATGTTCTCGGGTTTGTAGTAGCCAGAGACAGGATCTGGAACCCAAGAAACCTTGTAGGGAGACACCCCTTTGTCTTCCCCTGACGTTGGTGCAATTTTGCTGCTTATGGAAACCACCCCTCCCTTTGTTGGGTTTTGTGATGCCACAGCGTACCCACGTCTGTTTCAAAACCATACATTAATTCACTACCCAACAATTCCAAATAATAGTGATTATGAAAGCAAAAATGAAATGAAAGAGGGGGAAACAATTAGGGTATACCTAGTGAGAGCGTTGGAGAATCCATTAACGAAGAAAGAAGAGAAAATTTTGGCGTTGGTGAAAGAAGGAGCCATTGGTGATTGTGATGACTCCCTCTCTGAGTTTGTAATTTGAGTTGTGAAGAAGGGGTGGTGGATCATTATATAAGGCAGAGAGTGTGGGCCAGTCAACAAATTTCAATCACAAAAGATTAGACGCGTCAAATATGAAAAATCATAATTCGTATTCGCATAATCAAGTCTAAGGAAAGGTCCCACATCGAATCCACATTTCAAATTGAGCTGGTTGTTAGAAAAGGTTTTCCAAAGATATGACAAATGGAGGAATCAATGCTAATATTGTAAATTTTTTTTTTTTGAGCTCTTCAAAATTCAGCCATTTGTCATCACATATACTTTTTTTATTTAATTATTTAATATCTATTTAAACCATGACATTAAATATTTGCTTATATGAATAGGAAGAACTCAAACTACAAACCAATATAAAATATTTTATTTCTTTATTTTGAATTTTAATTTTCAAATATGATAATTTCATCTTGTTGTCTCATGACAAATATTAAAGTATTTAATAATAATTTATATATTTTTTAACTGAAACCAAATAATTTTTATATAATTACATTAAGGATTGGATTATTCTAAAGTAATATCGAAGCACTTGCTCACTAATAAAATACGTTTTTGTTTGCAAGCTAAAAAAGTTATACATGTAAAGTGCTAATGCTTACGGACACAGCCATCTCTCATTTCATTTTCAAAATAGCAAATTAGTTACCACCTGTAATGAATGATCAAAAGGAAAAATAGAATGACATATACCACAGAATAAATAATATATTTTATCAAAATAATTGTGTACTAAAGTGAAAGGTGTATGTATAATTAATATGATTATTACTAAAATTTTAATATCTCACATTTATTACAATGTTAATAGTTAATATTCTATTAGCACTTTTTCAATATATATATATGTTTTTCAAAATAATATTAATGACTATATTACTTTGGAACATTATTTCTATTCCAGAGAAAAAATTAACTTATGTTTGAATAAAAAAAATTACAACTTTTAAGAAATTTAAATATATTAAATAAAAATTATTTTCATTTTAATAGACAATTCAAATTTTATTATTTAGATAGAGTATTTCAATTAGTACCCAACACAAAAATTATTAGTGACAGATATTAGTAATATTAACAAAAAAAAATCCTTATATACATAGAGGTAAAAATTTATCACTACAAATCTCAATCAAAAGAATGACTCACATCTACATTCACTGAAAAATAACTTTATTAATATTGGTAAAAAAAACTCTAACAATTGATAAATAGCTCTCACATACGTAGAAAGATAAATAATTTTAATAATATCAATTAAAAAGTAAGTTTTACTAACGACTACAAAATTTTAACTTACATTACCCACAAAATAATTGACGTTGATAAGAAACTTTGATTGATTACGACATTCCAATATTATCTGAGAAAATATCTATTAATATTGATAAAAAATAACCCTTAACTTACATCTTGATAGAAAAAATTAAGCTTACGTTAACTTGAAATAATTATAACTAAACTCAATTGAAAAAAATTGTGTTAACATTGTACGGAAAATATTATTAATATTAATAAATATAACAATGATATATATAAAAAAAAAAAAAAAACACTGATGATAATAAAGAAAAAAATATGATCAACTGAACATAAAAAAAGACGACATCAATAAAAAAAATGTCAAACTCAGGACATTCCAACTTTAATTGAATCTTGAATGTGGTGACTAAAATCAACCTAATAATATTAAAGTAAAGGCACGGTTAAAAAGATAATACAAAAATTGTACCTATTAGATAAAATTTAAAATTTTATAATTTTTAAGTAATTAAATAACTTTATTAGAATTTCATAAAAATCAAATTGTCTTTTAAATTTTATATCTAAATATAATATTTAATAACAAAATATTTTAAATTGTATATAGAAATAAATTAGTTTCCAAAAAAATTCATCAAAACACAGTATAAGTATAAATGTTGCCACTACAAATTTTGTTTATATATACAATAATACATGTTCAATTGAAAACTGTGTAGCTAAATAATTGTTTACTAAATTTAACACTTTACATTTATTGTATGTTAGTATTTCATTACATTTTCAACAAAATTACATTATTTGTTTTAAAGAGTAATTTTAATTATGAGTTTGTTTAACCGCGTTTTAAAATATTATTTGTACCACAGCATTGGGAAAAAAATAAATATTTTTGTAACCTTCTATATATAAAAATTGTAAATGAAGAAAATAAGTGATAGTTTTTTTTCTCTTAAATTCAAATTAGGTTTCATTATTTATATGATTTTACACCATAAGATATGGTGATATTTTTCAACAATTAAAGAAGCTAACGTAGCATATAAAATAGCTTTTCGAACGTTTAGCACATGAATAATAAAAACTCGGTTTCGTTGCCATAAAATAAAATAAGTGAGTTTTAATTTTGTTTATCTTTTTTTTTTTGACTTTTAGCCCTTTTAAAATTGAAGATTATTATTTCTGATATTCTGTATTATGTAACATTATTTAAATTTTAATAAATAAAAGGTAAAATAGCATATATTAGTGTTATGATATCATGTATGATATCTAAATAAATCTTTTAAATTTCATATCATAAATGTTATTTACCTATATTAACATGAAAACTAGGAAATAAAAATAATGATTTTAAAAAATGTGAGAAATAAAAATATTTTTTCCAATAAATAAATTAGAAATCCACCTTTTTATATAAAATAAAAAAATATTTCAATTTTATATCAAAAAATATAAAGACTGAAATCAAAAGTTTTCAATTTTACATAAATTAAAAATATATTTAAGTCTAAAATATTATGTGACAAATGAATGTAATTTAAAAAAAAAAAACGTTTTTTTTATAGCGTTCTAATTATTATAAGGGGAAAAAGTTCAAGTGACATTTTTCAGAAAATGAGAAAGGATTTAACCAAATAAAAGTCTCCCTATACATCGCTATATAAATATGTTTATAGTATCAGGTTGCTTAGATAAAGGGGTAAGTATCTTACCCTTGAAGTAAGTTATCTATTTTTATTTCACACAAATAAAGAAAATCTAACCAAAAAAGAATAGCAATGTATCCATAGCGGGAAATTGAGACTAAAAGCTGGAATCCTTTATTGAAACAGGAAGTAATTTGAAAAATATAAAACATGATAATGATTAATCAGATAAGATTAAAAAATATCTGAATTCTGATTCGCTGTTCTTAGTGGTGATTCTAAAGATTTCTAAAACTAAAAAAAAAAAGACATATGATGGAGCTGAAAAGATTGACGTAGAAGAAAAAGAAAACATAAAAATATTTTGTGATTATGAAGATGGGTTGTTGAATTTTTTGGGCAGAACCTTGGCACGCAATTCAGCAGCATCAATCTCATTGATGTTATGGGGTTTGTAGTAGCCAGTGACAGAATCTGGCATCCACCAAGTGCAATCCTTCTCATTAGACACCTTCTCTTCCTCTGACTTTGCTGCCATTTTGTTCTTATTCATGGAAACTGCTCCTTTTGATGCCACTGCATAACCACGTCTGTTTCAAAAATACCAAAAATCAAATTACTATATGTTATTCCCATTCACACCTGTAATTTTTTTCGAAATCTGACAAAAAGAACGAATCAAGATGATAAGAAACACAATTAGAATACCTAATGGTGAGGCAGTTGGAAAATTTGACCATAACAAAAGAAGAGAAAAGTTTAACAGTGGTGAAAGATGGAGTCATGGATGGTTCTAGAGAATAGTTACTGCATATGATTGAAATCTCCCACAGTCTATGTTATCGCGACAGAGGAACAAATCTTTATAAGCTCTCCCTAATTATCATATAATGCACAAAGACTGTGGGATATTATATTTCATATATATGAAATATTTTCTGTTATGAACAAAGAAACAAAATATATTATAGAATGTGGGATATATTCTCCTTTTGAATAATAGTAGTGTTCTGAACTGAATTTTAATCTAATGATCCACTACTATGTTTTCTCAAACTGGTCGAATCCATAATGTATAAGTAACGAACTTATCTATAATATTATCTATAAAGATAATATTCGTTTTTCTTGAGGATAATATATGAAGAATTTATTTAAATTTAAGTATATTTATGTAATTTATTAGATATTTAAATTGTGTACGGTTTAAATTATCAAATGTATGTAATATTTATTAGATATTTAAATTGTGTACGGTTATTATCTTTATAGATAATATTTATGTGATATTATCAAATTGTGTACGGTTTAAATATTTGCAATATCACTTTAAATGAAAAAAATTATGTTGAGATTGTTAGTAATTTTTTTCACAATAAATAATCTTATATCAAATCCATAATTACTTAAAAATAACAATATATTATTAATAATAATTAATATACAATTTATCAAATATATTATTATGATATCAATATATAATTACTATTAGTATGAACATTTTTTATAAAAATAAAATTCATCGTAGCCCTTTGTTTGCGGCCACCATGCAAAAGAAATTTGAACATATATTTGATCATCTGTGGCGGGATATAACGGGATTTTCTTATTTAATATAAACAGTTTTTCAAAAGTTATTGAAATAAAATTATTTTCCTCAAATACAGAGTATATAATTCTTAACTTCCATGCCCTCTTTCCGTTTGAGTTATATCTTTTTAATATCTTAAACATAAAAAAAAAGAGATAGATTAAAATATATTTTATTTTCTAATTTTTATTGTTTGTTCTTAACCCTTAGAAATATAGATCTTGGTAAAGAAATTAGTACATGAGTCTGATTTTACTATTTATTTCTTATTTTAGAATAATATATAATTAAAATATTTGATTACTTTAAATTATTGAAACAAGAGCCATATTACTACTTTTACTTCTACTTGAAATCTAACACACAATAAAATAAAATTTCACACTCTTTACTTACAACTGCATCCTATTGTAAATTTATTCCTGGATATATTGTTTGAAATAAAAGAAAATAAAAAATAATAATAGCATAACATATATATTTTAGGTTAAATATATTACTTCATTTAGTTTTCTGTATCTTGAAAATATTGACATTCCTTCTAAAGTTTAGTGGAAAATTTTGGCTATCCTTCTAAATGTTTAGTAGAAAGTCTTCGCGATTATCAAGACAATACAAGATACTTAACTAATAACAAAATTTTGCTATGGACATTGATAATAATCCTCTTTTATGTTCCACACAAAACTCTATAGAAAATCCATCATATGTGAGAAAACATTTGACAATACTTTTCGTTCTATAATCGATCAAAATATATATTTTTTTAAATATACACAAAATATAAAAAATGGTACTTTGACAGTGGAATGTATCAATTAGTAAATTAATTAATCATTATTTGATATATATATATATATACATATATAATTGTATAAAATTATAAATTTTATAATTAAAAAATAAGATTTCAAATTATGTAATATCAAATAAAAGTGTACAGAATTATATTGTTTAATTTTAAATATTATTTAATGAGTTGATTTATCAAAAAATCACGAGAAGAGAGGAGAGGAATTTCAGTTTTAAAAAATATAATTTATTATTATTAATAAAATAATTTATTGTTGGTAGTAAAGAAAAAGGGTGAATTTTAATTTTAAAATATAAAAAAATAAGTTAAAACTCACCTGTTATCACACATATTTTCTTATATGACCCATCTTCTTTTACATGATATATTAATATTAAATTGTAGCAAATAATAGAATTTAAAACATTTCATTATGTTTATCTTTTTATTGTAATGAAGAATTATAAATACTTCTATTTCATAATGCTAATAATAATAATAATAATAATAATAATAATAATAATAATAATAATAATAATAATAATAATAATTTTATTTTTATTATAGCATTCACTATTTGCTGATATGAATAAAGGAGCATAATATATCACAAAATTGGGGATAAAATTTTCTTAAGTAGCAATCTTTCGAATTTCAATCTTAATCTATAATATTAAGCTAAAACACCATATTTGCCCAACAGGATCTCTGATGATAAGATATAAATATAAAACTAGATAAGATTGTTATTTGTACCCGTCATTCGACCTTATCAATGACAATCATATCTATAATAATAAAATAAAAGTAATTACCTCATCTCTAATAATAAGGTCCAAATAATCAACTCATTTCTAATGATAACACACAGAAAATTAATTTATTTGTAATCATGGAATTAAAAATATATCACATTAACCAATATAAAATAATTATTTTTTTATCTTTTACATTTAAATTTTGATCAACAGATTTTAGTATTGAGGTATTTAAAAGCAACCCTCGTCTTAATCGTGAAATACATGTAAGTATTTAAAATTTAAACAGTAAAACACGTGATTGCTACTCTTAAGTTAATGATGATAAGGTGATAGCAGTAGATGTAGGTGATATTTTTTTTTTTCAAAAGAATATTTTTTTTTTCGAATACGTGTTATCTTTTAAAATAAGAAAGAGACGTTGATAAAGAGATAAAAAAAAAACTTAACAATAAGAGAGATTTTCACAATAATAAATTAAAGACTTGCATACTTGCACATTTTAGAAAAGCCAGATAGTAATAACAATGATTGTTGTTTTGAATTCTTAAAAGTGTACACAGAAAAGGAAATATAATGGGTGATATTTTTAGAAGAAAAGGTGGGTGAACAGAAGCAAGTAAAAAGCAAAAGTGATATGTGATGGGCGTGGGAGAATGGAATGAGAATTGTGGAAGTGAATGGAACATGAATTAGAATATTGTGATGAGGAGATGAATTGGAAAGTGAAGACGTAGTCATCATGACTCATGAATGGGTGAGCTGAACCCGGCGCTGTTTTTGACCCAACTCAAACTTCTTCACTGTCCAAAGCAAGCCACCATTGGTGGTCATTAGGGAACCTTACTGCATTTCATGTTCCTTCTCTCATAAGTCTCATTAGACGTGAAAGGGTAAAATAACAAAGTATTCAACAAGATCTATGTGTTGAAACTAAAATAAATAGAAAGGTATTTTGAATAAAATTGTAAATACCTGAAATTTTAGATAAATTTTAAAAGATGATGAAATGGAAAGAAAGATAATTTTGGAGTAACATTGTGTTATTAAAATCGAATTTAAAAGATTGTTTTTAGAGATCGAGGCAAATATGTGTTGAAATGAAGTGAAATCCTGAACTTTTATCTACTTTTCTTTTGTATTGTTTTTTTATGGGTGGTGTGTCTTTTTTTTTTTATGTTATAGACAAATGAAAAGACTTGAAAAAAATTTGTGAATTAGACTTACTAGCAAGTACATTGATAAATTATACTCTATATATCTATTAGAGGCTAATGTATTATATAATTACTTTAAAATATGACAATAAATACCTAGTTAAAGAGATAAGTTAAAATAAGTTGTCGGTTATATTTATAAATAAGTAATTTTAAATAATAAATAAATTGATTAGTGTCTGACAACATTCAATAGATCAATCTCTTTACAAGTATTATATTTTTGACACAAGAACAAATTCTAATGACAGGTATTTTTATCTGACAAAAGTAAGATTGAGTGAACCTTACACCTTTTCCTCACATAAAATAACAATCATATTTCTGATAGGAATGATTATACGCCTTCCTCCTCACATAAAGCAAATAGACAATCATCACATATGATAATATAAATAGTAAACGGTGAAATGTACGTTTTACTCAATTCTAATTCACACGGTCAACTTCTCATAACTAAATACTGACTTGAGCGTGAAAGATATCTAAATAGTTGACTTTCAGCTGAAGAAAATTAACTTAAATTAGATTTAGCTTCAACTCGTAGTCTTCAACCACTATTTTTCTTCTCTCCGAAGGTTACTTACTTTCAAAATAGTTGAACTGATTGATGCTTTAAAATGTTGTTCTTACTCTCAAGGTTTTCTAAAGACAAATATTGTTCAAATTTCAAGACCATGTAAGATAAGAAAACAAAATAAACCCATTTTTTTCATTTATTTTTAAAGCAGAAAATAAAACAGAGACATTAACACGTCTTTTTATGGACGAATTTGTAAAAGGGGATAAATGTGACGAAAAACAAAAAACACAAAATTAAAAGATAAAAAATTTAAATAAAGATAAAAAAGAGACAAATTTTTGAAACTATTTTTCTTTATATAGTCGTGAAGATTTGTGAAAGGAAAAACTTATAATAACTTGCAATTAAAAAAGTATAATAGATTGTATACGTAAATATAATATAATATTTATTATATAATCAATTATGTTAACATGATTAATTAAAGTACGTAATTAGTTATAATTTATAAATATTACTTGTTACTATTTATGTATTTTTTTATTATTAATGTGTTAATAATTATATTTTATTATAATAAAATAAATAAAATTAATCATATAATATAATAATAAAATATAAATAATAATTGTTAAATAATAATAATAAGATATTTATAAAAATAAAAAATTAAAAAATTTTAAATGACAACAATAGCGGATAATTATAAAATAAATACAATTAAGAAATAATAATAATAATAATTAAAATTATTAACTAATAATAAAATTATAATTTATTATTTAATTAAAATTAATTTATCATTTTCATAGTTTTTTAAATTTATTATATCATCAAATCAATCTTAAACTTTTATAAATTTTTTATTTTATTCTTTTCTTTTAATTTAAATACCCCGATTTTAGAAAATAATAAAAGTAGGTTTCACAAGCACCCCCACCCTATGCGCGCCTCTAACTCCCTGTAGGTAAAATAACCCCAAGGTTTTTTTGTTCGCTCTCCGCCGCAGAAAGAACGCACCGCCCACTACTCCCTTGATCGCTACTTTGTCTCCAAAATCATTAGCACTATCAAGCGTTCCCTCGCTACCAAGCTCTACCCCGAGTTCATCAAATCAAAAAGAACAAAAGAGAAAAGAGGTACTTTTGTATTTCGTTAAAAACACTGCTTTCGACCGCACCCAATAAATATCTAACAAAAATCTTCACCTCTTCCTACACCTTAATAAGATTTTTTCTACACTCTAACAAAAAAAATTCATTCTACAATTATCCTTATATAAGAACCGGATGGTACCTCCATCCAGTTATCATTTAAAAAAAATGGACAATCGAATAACATCCCAATCTGGTTGTTATTTTTTTTCAAATGACAATCGGATGGGGTGCCATCCGGTTCTCATTTCCAAATCAAAATGATAACGGATAAAACTCATCCGGTTATCATAGTCAAAATCGAAAATAGATTAATTTTTAGATTTGGACTATGAGAACCGGATAAGTTTCATCCGGTTATCATTTTGATTTGGAAATGAGAACCGGATGACACCCCATCCGGTTGTCATTTGAAAAAAAATTAACAACCGGATGAACAGGCCATCCGATTGTCATTTGAACAAAAATAACAACCGGATGACCTGCTTATCCGATTGTCAATTTTTGTCAAATGACAACCGGATGGGGGTACCATCCAATTTTCATGCGGAATGAATTTTTTTATTAGAGTGCAGAAAAAATCTTATTAAGGTGTAGGAAGAACTCGTCCTCTTATATTCTTCAGCAACCACCTTCATAAACCACTCAAATCTTTTTTATTTTCAATAAGGACAATTTAGTCTTTCTATGAAGGATATTTTCGGAATTTGATAAATTGTGGGTAATATTATGGAGGTGCAGGAAGAACGCATCGTGGACCTTGGAGATTACAGGCCCATAGCAAAAGAGATTAAGCAAAGTAGTACAACAAAACTGGTGGATCAGTGGGTGCAGGGGAAGTGTGAGTGCTCTGAAACCAAAACACAAAGCAGCCGCAACCATGGAGCTGAAAGAGAGGGACGGAGGTAACCGGAGAAGTCAGAAGTCGAAGAAGAAGAAGCAGAACTCACAACGGCAGAAGAGAGGTCCTCGTTTGCCCTCTTCTTTGCAAAAACAACTTGACCGTTTAAACCCTACCACTCCCTTAGAAAGCGTCGATTCCGATGACGACATCGACCTCTACGAATACGAGGAAGAAAGGGCCGAGGAGGAGTCTAGAAAAAATAAGCGTTACGATCCTGTTTCCGTTAAGGATGATGACCTTTCTGAAGAAATTGAGGTTTCTCTTCCTTACCTTTTTGTTAACAGTAATATCATATAAACTCTTCATATTGTTCGTGTTGTTAACTTGTTTAAATGCTTGTCATATTAGGCCACGTTTGATTCCAGTTTTTGATATTGAAAGCTGTTTTCTATTATGTGATGGTTTTTATTAAAGCTTGATTTAATTAAGGGTATGTTTGGATTGATGGAAGGAGATGAAAAGAGGGGAATGTAATGGAATATGTTGAAGATCCATTGTTTGGGTCAAAAAGTAAATAATGGAAGAGAATAAGGGACGTCCTCTCGACGTGGTAAATAGAAGGGTTATGATCCCCTTTGTGGCTTATCTTCCTTTCTTAGTTTCTTGTGTGCATTCTTCCTCGCAATGTCTGGCAGATATTCAACTTACTAGTGTTGTAAAGTGTAAAATACACAAAATTTCATGTGTTACCCGTGATAATCTTTTGAATGCCGTATGAAATTTGCCGGAGTCTCATCCCTGATTTATATTCAAATATATTTGGAATATTACATTTGGTCTGGATTGGTTCATTAATTTTTAAATTTACATTTAACCTATCCTGTTTGGACCAGATAATTGTCATTCATGTCTTCATTGGTATTTTTAGGATGAAAATGTGCAATCTGATGATGAAAGTGACGAGAGTGATTACATTGGGAAAAAGAGGGATGAAAATGTTCAAAGTGATGATTCTGGAGAAGAAGATGATGGGAGGCATGCAAGGATGCTACAGGCAATTACTGGTATGCCCAGTGAGGCTTTTGAAGGTGAGAAAATTGCTGCTAGCCTTTCGTGTTACCTGTTATTTATTTATGTTAGAACTTAGAGGCATGCTGTCAATTTTCTTCTCGAAAAGTTAGAGAATATTAAGTTATTAGAGATGCTTGTCATGAAATTTTTAATATTGCGTTATAGTTTTTAACATTGGAACATTTAATAGCGTTTATACAAATGTTGACTTTTATCGGTGTGTGAATTCTATGATAAAATACCAGTGTATATTTGACCTAACTTTTTTATAGATGATTTTGAATATATAGATCTTGATTGTCAATCTATATAATTCATAATGATGTTGAATATATATGTGTGTGTATATATATCACTGTTGCTGGTTCCTGCATTTTGGGTGTAGCGACTGTGCTACACAAACTCTACATTTTTGGCAATATGTGGGAGGAATACCAAACAATTTTTGTACGTGAATGTTACATAAAGAGAGTCCTATGTTGTTTCTCCCTTTCTGTTGTGTTTTCAGATTAAGGATATGTTTTAAACCTTAGTAATCATAATGCAGAGAATAAGAAGAAAAAGATGACGAAGAATGACTCTGTTATCCCGGAGCTATATCCAGAGTCTGAATATAATCCTAGTCGTGATGTTTTGGAAGGTGATGCACGCATTAGCATAGAGGACCTACTGAATCCTCTTAGTGAAAAGCCTACTTATGGAAAACTTAGAAAGAGAGAGCTTCAAATTATGAAGAATGCTAGAACCGTACATGCGCCGCTTTCAAAGGCAGTTCAAGCAAAGATAGAGAGGACAGCAGCCTATGAAATGTCAAAGAAAGATGTCACCAAGTGGCAGCATATTATTCAGAGAAATAGAGAGGCGCCAACTATTTTCTTTGATGAAAATGTGAATCTAGGATTTTCAACTGTAGGAGCAATAGCTTCTGAATTTGAACCCAGAACTGAATTTGAGAAGAAAATAGCTGCACTAGTTTACGATGATGAAGTTACGGAAGCCCATAAAAAGGATGGTTCTAAGCTTCTTGAAATGAACAAGGTATGGATGTTGTTAATATAGTAGTTTTTTAATCAATCTCTCCACGTTCAATATTGCTATTATTTCACCTTCTTATTGTCCCATGTTGAAAAATCTAATAACTTGGATGAATAGAATAACAATTCATTTAGTAAGATTCCAAACATGCATGATGCATCACTTCTACCTAAAAGTAATAATGAGTTCCTGCCAAGCACACTACATAAGCTGAAATAACACCTTTATGATTATGGCAGCTTCATGGTGGTAGACAAAATCCTAAGTCTCAGCTTGAGTGATGTTATCCCGGTTTTAGTTTTAACTTCTAAGTTCCATACAATGTTTCCATGTGTGCTTGTTGGAGTTTAAGAATAAAATGAACACTCGATTTCATCTTTGCAGGTCTGTTTGTTGAGTATTGTTCTTAACCCTTGCTTTCAGTGCACATGACATGAAATTATTGGTGTACTGCTCCTTTTCAATTATCTTATGTGATGTATTATGACTAATAGGTGTCTATTGAAGACGAGAAGGATAGGCAAAATCGGATTGCTAAAATGCGGAGCCTTCTTTTTCGTCATGAAATGAAGGCAAAGCATATTAAAAAGATCAAGTCCAGAACATTTCACCGGTTGTTGAAGAAGGATAGGTTAAAGGCAGAAGCTTCTCAGATACAAATGGACCCTGAAGCAGCTCAAGAATATGCCATGAAACGAGAGCGTGAAAGGGCCGAGGTATATCATCATTCGTGAAGAAATTTTGCTTAACAAACGCTGTTTACTGAGATATATTGTATCATCATGATTAAAACAGGAAAATAGTTTCTATCAATCCCTTTCTCACATCAAATTTTGACTTGGTACAGGAACGCATGACTCTAAAACACAAAAACCAGAATCGGTGGGCTAAGCGTATTATACAGCGTGGCTTAAATAGCCAAGATGAAGGAACTCGTGCTGCTATAGCTGAACAGCATCGAAGACATGCTGAATTGACTAGAAAAATGCACTCTATGAATGGTAGCAGCAGTGGCAGTGAAGATACCAGTGATGAGGATGAAGATGAGAACTCTGCTGGTTCTGATCAGGAGAGGGCTTACAAGCTTTTGGGAAAAGCTAGAGATAAAACTATGAAAGTGTTGGAGGAAGAGGATGAAGTTCCCAAATCTGGATTGCTTTCTTTGCCTTTTATGGTAATATCCATTCCTGCTCTCTTCCTTTTCCTTCTCTCCCTGAAGGAAATTTCTGTGTAAATGTTATTCTTGTTCATAATCCTGAGAAGACTATGATAAATCCTCAATCATTTTCACGTGAATTATCTTATTGAATGAATTATTGTCTTTGCTTTATCTTAATTTTGTTTTTAAATATTCTCTTTAGTATCCGATATAGAGATTGAAATTTGTAGTTTTTCTTATTGATTTGTGGTCTTCCCTTGACCTGTTCTGATGTAGAGGCGCGGATTGGAGAAAAGGAAAGAGGCAGCTGTTGAAGAAGCTAACCTTGCTTTCCAAGAATATGAAGATTCTCTGAAGAAACTGGAGAATTCTGGTGGCTTGGAAGATCCAAAAGCTGCTTCTACCAGTGGCAGAAGAGTATTTGGACCGGCCAAAGCTCAGATATCTGATACCAGTAATAAGGTAAAATTAGATAACGGCTATGGTGGCAGTGATAGTGAGGATGACTTGGGAACCAGCAAAGGTGACAACATGGTGAATACGGGAAGTGACCTTTTACATAACAAGGATTCGGTTGTAATTCAAGAAGACACTGATACTCACCAGGAATCAATTTTTAAGGTGATGGCAATTTTTTTGTCTTTTTTCCTTAGGTTAATGTCTTACTCGATGGATGTGATACATTTAATGCATTTTTTGTTCACAGAACATTGATGATATTGTTGAAAATCCTGGGCCAAAAACTACATGCGAAGTTTCCATATTTGTGTCAGACACATGGAAAAAGGTACAAGTGGTTTTAATAGATTGCTTTTGTTTTATTTCTTTTGTTAAAGAAAAATATCTTCCATTTATGGAGTGGCTGTTCTGTTGCACTGACGTATTTGTAATAAGCAGGCAAAGAACAAAAATGAAAACACAACTACCAAGAAGTCTCCAAAGCTTACAGGGCCAGCTAGGCAAAATATAAAAGTATAAGCTCTTTCTATTTTGTTACAAATATAAAGCGTGTTGTTGGTTTAGCCTTACATTTTATCCCTTTATGTCTTAGGATGCTGAAAAGGAAATTGGAGAGGATAGTGATACCGATAGTGAAGGGCAGATGGTGGATGGAATTCTGTCTTCTGTTTCTAAAGTGCCTTATGAACTTCCTTCTCAAGAGGAGCTCATTCGGCAAGCTTTTGCAGGGGATGATGTAGAAGGTGATTTTGAAAAGGACAAGCAGGAGATCCTCGAGGAAGAAAATCCTGAGCCAGAAAAGCCTCTATTACTTCCTGGCTGGGGCCAGTGGACACATATACAGGAAAAGAAAGGTTTACCATCTTGGATGCTGAAAAAACATGAAGATGCCAAGACAAAAAGGGCAGAGGCCCTAAAAAAGAGGAAGGATGCTCGGCTTAAAAACGTTATTATATCTGAGAAGATAGATAAGAAGGTTAGTGTCATTATATACAAGGTTTTGAACCTTCCGTATTTTTTTTCAGTGCATGCAACAATTCGTATTCATATTAGAAATTTGTGGAGTTATTTGGATTGTCATATAATATTGGTGTTGAAATGACAACTATCCTCATTTTGACTTGTATCAACGGTAATTTTATAATAGATATTATCATTATTATTAGTTGTAGTAAATTATTCACTCCTACCTCATTCAAAACTCCGGTCTTTATTATTTGGTATTATCTTGCTTAAAATTCTCCTTTCAGTATATATTCATGCTCGAATTCTAGTTTTGTAAATGTGGTCGAACAATGTTGCCAAATGCCTCTTGCTCCAGTATATATGCTGCTGACCAGTTCCGTACATATTATTTTGTGTACGTCTTATATTTTCTGTCAATTATTTTGTGTTGGTTTTAATTCTGTACTTCCTTTTGGACATGGCAGGCTGAGAAACTGCATACTAAATCTCTGCCTTTCCCGTTTACTTCGAAAGAGGTGTTTGAACAGAGCATGCGTGTACCCATCGGACCTGAATTTAATCCAGCAACTGCAATAGGTCTTCTTAACCGACCAGAAGTAAGTACTTCGGAGCACTTATTGGCGAACTTTTTATCCTTGAATTTTTCCTGTGTCGGAAAGAATCATGCTGTAGACAGCTTTTGTTTAAAGTAATTAAAAATAGTATGTAGATGGTCTTGCTTACCCTTGGTGAAGGAAAGACCTTTGTTTATTGGATACTGTTCGTGCGTTTAAGTAGGTTCTTATCTTTTTACCAAGTGACTATTTAGGAAAAATACTGTAAGATGAATGTATTTTTTGTAGCCGTCTTGTGAACATAATGTTCCATATGCAGGTGGTGAAGAAACCAGGTGTTATCATAAAACCAGTGGAGTTTGAAGACGTGAATCCTCATGAAAAATCAGAACAACGAAGTGGTGATAAGCGAAAGTTAAAGAAAAATAGTGGCAAACCCATGAAAAAGGCAAAAGTGGGCAGAAAAAGTTAATGGACGGGAGTTTTGGTTCTGATCCATTTATTTTAAAGATTCTCAGTTGTCTTTCTTTTGGAGAAAGACGATAAAAGTTTTGCAGGTTAAAAGAAAAGGTGGAGAATTTAGAAGCGACGGGAGCTTATGGCATGCAAGAAAGAGTAGAGATAGAAGAAATAGAAAAATAGTGTTGAATTTTGTGTTTTGGGGGGGGAGGGGGGAGTGGAGGGGGGTGTTTCCCCGTTTATTATTTAACGTAAATGTCATTCTTTTATTTTGTGCCCGATATATATCAAATAGGTATTATCTTTGACATGTTTTTCTCTCTAGAAACTGTTAAATTTCATTATTCTAATTTGTTACGACCCCCTTCTAAGTTATCTGGCTTGTTTTTTCTTCTAAAGATGTATTCTTGCATGGCATTTAACTTCTATATCATTTATACAAAATTCAATGTTGATCGCATCCCTCGATTCACAGAATTAATATAATATAAAAGATATCTAATAATAGTGTATTGTAAAATGTATTATTATTTTTCATGAAAATACATAAATATTTTTCTTGTTTTTTTTTCCTCTTTGTAAAACGAAGAAGAAACATTTTTCTTGGTTAAATACTCGGTCTTTGAATGTATTCTAATTAAATTGATTATATTTTAAGTACTTCGACAACGACCATTTAATGAGTTTTTTGCGCGGTATGAAATAAAGGAAAAATATTATCAATTTTTGCGAGTATGGACAGTGATAATGACGATAAGATATCGAATTGTGCATTTTAAAGTGTTTTAAAATGTATTTTATATTATTAATAATGTATAGCTTTATTTTAGTAAATGTTCAATAGAAAGTACTCGAAGTTTCATTGTGTTCATTAAATGTGGCGGTAAAGAGATATTTGTATACAAAAGTTGTACAATCGTAATGTATATAAATACTCTCTTTAACTACTTTAGAAGAACATCTATCATTGTACTAATGTCACCCGAGTTCCAAGCTTTTATGTCAACAATATTTTTATTGAACCTAAATAAGATAATTTTCCTGCTGACAAAGAAGATTATTTGCCTAAAATATACCTGTTGTATCGTATAGAAAGATAACTGTTTTTGCTAATAAAAAGTGTAAAACATCATTTTATGAGTCTTTGACATTTTAAAAAAAAAAAAATCTTAAGACTTCATATATATTCTTATATTTATGCTTGAATTCGAATTGCTCAGTCGTATTCTGGGAGTAATGTGGTGGCATGTGACCTTTGGTTGAGTAAATTCCACCTCCCCCCTTTATTATCTGTTGACTATAGCTTTGTTTCACCATTCTCCAGCAACCATCTTTCGAAGCCATAAATGGGCTGCTGAATCATACTTATGCTTCTTAAGTGGTTGATGATGGATCACTTTTATTGTCTTTCCCACTTTCATTGTCTTTGTAGATGTGAGCACTGTGCATTGACTCGCTATGTCTAGAGCATATGGAGTTAAGTCACACTGAAATTTCTGTCATATTCGATTTCCCAATACAAGTCTGGGGAGCACACTTTTATAGGATAAGGTGCATAATTTACACTTGTGTAGACAATTTTGGCCTGGCACTTGGACTCATTTATGGACTAAGATTAGAACCATTTGAGATCATCCATGCATGATGAAGCTTACTCATGCAAATACAACCAGCTAATACATTTTATTATTAATAATTTCAATCAGCACAGCGAAACTATATTGCACTTTAGTTCATAACTGAAAACTCCTTCAAAGATATACAAGCATGGCATCAATTGTATAGAGGATAATGCCACGAGGTTCAGACCCTTGTAGCAGTAGAAGTATCCTTTTGAGGCTAATGAGGATGAGGTGAAGCTTATATGCTCGTCTATAACTCTTCAAAACCGTCTTCGTCTCCGTCATTCTCTATCCTTTGAAATTCTCGTCTCCATGATTCCATCTGCCACAATATCAGTGCCTTGTTATGCTTTATACACACTACTGTGCAATACCATGTAAATCTGAATATAAAGTGCCTCACCTGATCATCAGAATGTAGCAGCTGTTCTGCAGCAAACACTATACTATTATTGTGCCCTGATGCCAAATCTTTACCATAACTCTCTGCAATCCCTTCATAGTTTATCAACTCCACCCGAAATCCCTTGCTCATGAATAGTTTATCCACCCATTGCCTTATATTGGACTGTGCAAGAGAGAAGAAAAGATTCTCTTTTTGCTTTCTTTTTCATTGAGAAGAAAATTATTTTAATGAATTAATTAAATTAATTGTGCACAAACCTTGATTTCTGTGTCTGTCTCAGCTAAGCAGGCAGGAAGCTCTCCCAAAAAAAGGGATCCCTTCATGGCCAAACTGCTAATCATTGACAAAACCTCTTCAAAGTTTTCCGGTGTCATCATTGGAAATCCCTGAGCAAGAATAAACCCACGTGACTAACCTCTCAAGCAAAGACTCCCTCTTACCCAACAACACTAACTTTGCTTTTGATTTCGAGAGTTTACTAATTCGAAGAAAAATGATAGGATTAATCACCTGTAGGACCCATATGCTTGGTCTACTACCACTGTAGCCCTTAAATTGCAAAACCTGCTCCATGTCAGATGATTCCAGTGGAATGTGGCAGAATATGCAACCTTTGGGCATCTTAGCCCCAGCATCTGAAGCTTTAAAAAAAGACACCATTAGATGTTTTCATCATAGTGAAAGCACAATACAAAATAAATACAAACTCTTACATCCTTATTTACAGATTTTTGTCAGGCACAACTCTTTAATCAAGCAACTGGTTTTGTTGAATTTATGATAAGAACGTTGTAGTCTATATAGAACAGTTTCCCATTGGATTTGGATTTTTTCCTAAGCTTAATGGACAAATATTTCATTGCACATATTGAGATACTTTGTGTCTACCTTTCTCTTCTTATGCTGTAATCATTTGAAAATACTTACCTGACTAAGAGAATTCTAATCCTGATCCATCTAGCTTGCATGTGTACTTACCAGGTTTTAGGCTCACAGTATTGCCCCTATAGTAAACTTTACTCAGATTTGACAATGATATATGTTTAAAAGATTATCGTCCACTAAATCAACAAATGTCACCTCTAAGCTTCTCAGCTGCAAATTTAAATACAATTTCAGGGGATATGTCAAATATTAAGGTCGAAGTGGGCCACTGAAGTCTGTATGGGCGTGTATCCATGCCATCAGTCAAAAAAACTAACTGCGATTAAGGAAAATTCATATCAAACTATGCAATGTCATCCAAATAACTACCTAAGTACTTAATGAAAAATAGTAATTTAAGAGGATATAGGATTATTTTTCATAAACATAAATACAATAAGCAAGTACCTGCTTTAGTCCATCAATAAGACTAACTGTATGAAGCAGCTTATCATCAATGAACTTGGCTGCAAGACAGTAGGGATGCAAGTCCTGAATCACATCCTCGGGAGTATTATCAGGGACAAAGCAACCGGCATATGGGTCTAGAAACAGAGGCTCTGCACTTGCAGAAAAGTGATACTATGAAACAAGTTGATCTCGTACACTACGTGACATGACAAAATGCAGCATCTAAATAGCATTACTTTATTATTTGCTTCGATATATACCCACACATATATAGAGAAGTAATAATACATACACTCCTAAATCAAACACTCCATCAATACCTATTATTTTTCTCTATCTCTTTTTTCTCATCTGATCATACCACCTATCATAACTACATTTCTCTTTTCTTTTTTCCTCTCTCGATATTAAAGAGCATTTGGTGTCCACCAATCTTTTCCCAACAGTGAACTCAAACAACCTACTTTGAATGGTGGCAACAAAATGCTAGCTTAGCACGATGAACCTACAGCTACCATTTATTGGACCATTCTGTATAAAGATAAAGGTTTTTGTACTTTGAAGCAAGAAAAGTCAACCATACTCATGCATTATTATTATTCATCCAGACCCTTGAACTGCTCGATGAAATGTCTAAATGAGATAGAATTTTCAAGATTGAGTGTAATGGAATGAAAGGGAGAGAAGGGTTAATTTGCCTGGTCGAAGAGATTCGTGGTAACGAAGAGAAGCAGAAGCAGTAGCTGAAAGGAACAATGGGTCATTTTCTGGGCTGAGTTTTGCAGTAGAAACACAGAGTTTCCTCTTAGAGGTGCATACGAGTGAGGGAAGTATATTAATAGAAGTTACAGGGAAAGATTGTGCAAAACCCATCAAGCATTTCAAAAGGATAAGGATTTAAGATTCTTTCAGTTAAAAATCGTGTCTTGTACTTTCAATACGTTGGCTTATTTGATTCACAGACATGTGGATAATAAACATATGTTTTATATTGTTGAATTTATATAATTAACTTTTAGTTAGTTCAATATTAATTTATTTTTATAAAAATAAAAACGAAAGCATGTAATGTGTTTAAGATTTAGATTTAATTATGATTTAGATTGAATTAAGTTTCTGAGTTAAATGAATGGTACATAGTCTTGAATTAAATCGAGTTCAAGTTAATGTAAAAACTTCATATTGAAAATCAAATCGATATTCAAGCACCGTCAATTCTTAGTGTTGAGTTGAATTTGGCATTATATCTAAATTTATTAATAGTTGATAAAGTATGTAGTACTAGGGTCATGAGAGAATTTGTGACATGTTTTATATGATAGATATATTACTGAAATAAAAAACTTAAAAATTTGAATATAATTTGTAAACAAAATATGTAACAGTGAAGAATTAACAAAACTAAACGACTTGGGTCAAAGTCATAAACTCAAATTAATACAGAAATACGAAATAAAAGTATAATGAAATTATTGGATCAATTTGATATGGATTCTAAAAGAATTGAAATTGAAATTAAATTCATCATGTTTATTTTTTTTTTCGGTAGAACAGAATAAAGTTATAAGAAAATAAAAAAAAAATAGTAGTTATTTTACCACTATATCCATAAAAACACTAATACTTAATAACCACAATAGCTCTAAAAGGAACTCTTTATTAAGAATTAATCTCCATGAAAGTCTCCCAAATGCAACCTTTTATGTTGTTTTTTAAATATTAGTTTGAATGAATCTTTTAACTAATTTTAAATTTCTATTCTCTTTATTTATTAATACAAAATACATATACTTTTAATATTCAATGAGATAAACAAGAAAGTCAAATATAAAATTATATGAAAATAATAAAGTATCAACAATTCCTTTTGGAATATACGTTATAATAAAAATAGAAGAATGAAGTAAAGTAATTTTTCATACCATTATAATTATCTTGCTATTGTTGTGTTTTCGTAGTTGAGATATGCTAACCTAATAGCACAAAACAAAGAACATGAAATCTGAATGAACTTTTATAAGAGAAAATAAAAAGTTATTCATAAGCTAAAATTAACCTATACATAAATTAATTTATAAAATTTTATCTGTCTAACTTTTATATTTTTTTAATCTCTGTATGAATTAATTTTAATTAATTTTAAGTTTTTAACTTTATTATGATAATGTCTATCAAAGTAAAAGTTATTCAATTGGTAGAATCAAATCAAATTTCATCCATGCCAATAATAATGAGAATATTTACTTTTTCTGTAAACACCTTTTTTATCCTTTTAACTAATTTTAAAAATTACTCAATAATATCATTAACATAATTTCTCCATCTCAACAGTATTATACAATTAAATTTAACTTGAAAAAATAAAATATATAAGTTACAATGTGTATATTATTTTTTACTAATATTTATAATAAGGATACTCGTATTTTATATACACATTTATTATTTTTAATTCTATTTAAAAAATATAATATTTTCAAATTCCTAACTATCTTTAATATTTAATATTCGTACAAAGTGGGTTGTGATTCTGCTAGTTCTGTATGTTGACTTTTGCAGATAGTATTGAATGAAATGAAGGGCATGGTTCATATATTTGTCTTGCATTCGTACACTCTTTAAATGAGAAAAATTATATGGTCTGAATTCATTAAGTGATTCCAACTAATTTTATGTGATTTTATTTTCAGAAATTCTATTATTTGATGTTATATGCAAATTAAAGCCAACCACCAGCGGCCTTTTCGTTTCTTGTATGGAACATTTCCGTGACTGTGAAGTGCTTCACATTTATAGGGCCTGCAAAATTTAATAATCATACTTACTTTTCTAGGTGTTTAATGTTTTGCCAAAAAAAAACATGTAATTTAAAAGTTTGAATGATTTTTGTAATTTTGATATATTAAACCATTTTAATAAAAAATATAATTTGTAATATAGTTGACTCAGTACTTTAATAAAAATATCAAATTTGTAAAATAATTGATATTAAGTATTCAGAAGTAATAAATATTTTTATTGAAAATGGTTTTTTAAATTTTGAAAATTTAAAAATATAACCAATTATTTTTTTAGTGAATTTTTTTATTTTAGAAAAATTATAATTTGTTTAGACAAATGTTTTCATAAGAAAAAATAATTTTTTTTTAAATAAAACTAATTTATATAAAAATATCTTATATAAATTATTTAAGTTTGTGTTTTTCTTATTTTGTGTAAAAGTTAAATATATATTATAAAAATATTTCTTTTTTAATTTTTTAATGTTAAATATATTTTTGGAAAACTTTTTAAATAGGCTAGATTGTATGATTCAAAGTCCACTCTTTTTCTTCTTCCTTTCTTCTTTCTTTTTTAGTGTTTTTATTAAAAAATTTATATCGTTACAAAATTATGATCTCACGCTTTTTAAAGTTTTTTATTTCAATATTTATCTCTTTCTACATCAAATCCTACCTTTGAGTAATAGACACCGAATCAATAATCAATCATACACGAATATATTTCAATTTAGAGTAAATATATTTTTATTCTTAAAAATATTTCAATTTCCTTTTTGTTAACGTTTAAACTCAATATTCGTCTAATCTGTCAATAAAAGTATTTCTTTCAATTAATCTAGTTTTTTATTAAGATTTTGTTTATCTAGTTTTAGATTTCTAGAATTTTGATTTTATTCAACCATTTATAGTAATTTCTTACAAGTACAACTTTGGGTAAGAGAAATCATATTTTATGTAGTAATTGCTATGTTTATGATGATTTTGTATATGGGATTGAGGATTAAATATATTGATTAAGAATTTTGACATATTGAATTTGTAGGTCATTTTCAATATTGGTGTGAAATTTAGTCACACATATTACAATGATGAGATTTAGTTTATTCAATTGAATTGTATTCGTAGTGGTGTCAAACTTTATTAAATGATATTTTGAGTTTTGTATTGACAAATTGTGTTAGAATGATTTAAATATGAAAGTTGTGGAAGAAACAATTGAATTTTGGTGTTTTAAACTTGAAAAAAAAAACTTATAATGTAGATTGTTGATGAAGTTTGATAATGTTTTGAAATTGTTATATAAATTTTCTTTTTCTAACATTTTTCTCTATATTAGAAGCAAACATGTGAGCAATTAAAATTTTCCTTTCTATAAAGTTTTTGCTCAAGACACTCCTCATTCAAGTAAATATGAGATCAAAATCTTGGTCTTTTTTCAATTGTGTTTTCACTTAAGAGATTTAATACAAATATTTCAAAAAATGTTAATAGTGTTCAAATATTAAATATTGTAAACTTATTTTGATATGCAAACCTATGAAACTTAAAATAGGTTAAATGTTAGTATTTAACTAGACATTTTTAATACAAATCTTCTTGAAAATATTAAAAGATATTTTTTGTTGTATTTTTATATATAAAAATGTATATTTATTTATAATTGATGAATGATTAAGATAATTAAAATAATTATAATTATAATATGATTATTTGATATATGTTTGAATTTGTATGTAATATTACCTTCCTTTTCAATAACCTACTTTCTTCTTATCTATGTGAAAATTTACTTTAATTTAGTATATGAATAAATGTTTATGTGAATAAAAAACCTAAGCCTGAAAAAGTAAAAATAATATTTTTATTTTGATTCAGATATTGAATGATAATATATATATATATATATATATATATATATATATATATATATATATATTTAAAATACTCTTAAAATAGTAAAGTCTTTATTGTTATGCGTGAAGTTTCACATCAAGTGAAGATATTACGTTACAACGCTCAAAACTATTGTTTATTATTAATAAAGAAGAGACTCTATGTGTTTCTATTTCTAAAAAAATACATAAAAAGAGTGATAATGGTAATTAAAATAAATAGTGAATAGTATAGGAGATGATATATACATTGGCCAATTAGAACATAGGACTTTGAAAATAAAAATATTATACATATAAACCTTGGCCACATAAGAAAAAAATTGTGTGTGGTTATTGATTGTTAACATGTATTGGTCAAAGAAATTAAGTAGCTAACAACTACTAAGAAAATTAGCATATAAAGTTAGTAGGTGAGTGTTAGGTGATCTCTATTTCCAAACCAGTAATTGCCATATTCCAAGCTAGCTAACAACTACACAATTCTACAATTTTCTTCCATTGGAAACCTTTCAAACAGTAAAAGTAACAACTTTCAAACTTACAAATAAAACGCTGCCTTTTTTTCATTCAAAACTATACATTATTTTAATAACAACAATAAAATATGGTAATTTCTACAAAATATTGAATGTTAAAATGTGACATTCTCTACATTTCTAGAATGAAATATTGATATTTATTCCTAGAACTATTTCTCGGGACTTGGACATTCTTAAATTATTTGTACATTACGTGACATTAATGAAAATTATGGGTGTACGTATAGCATACGTATAGATATCAGAGCCCATTCTTCCCCATTCCCACTTATATGAACTTTCTGAGATGGAATCCATTAATGTTACGTTGCTATCATCATTCAAGTTCAACACTTTCAGAAATATCATCATTTCTGACCATATCGGAATCGTCATTCAGATAACGATGAAGTTTTATAGTTCCGAGAAAACACTTATGCTTACACATACTTATTTTTTTTTTCTTTAACTGTTGTATTTTTAATTAAATTCTTATTATTTCAATATTATTTTTTGAAATTAAAACAACATTAGTTGAATTAATATATTTAAAATATAGAAATGAATAAGAATAAAGTAATTTTTTTATAAATATTTTATTATTAGTTAAGTAAGCTTATCAATGAAACCCTGAAGAAGAAAGGGTTTAAGGGTAAAACGCGAAACGCAAATGCGAAAAGAGATTAAGGAAATCTGAACCTGCAAATATTTTACGTAGAATTGAGAAAAGTGTTGCTGTTAGTAATGGCTGTATAACATTCCATATGCACATTAATGGCTTATCTTGAATGTAACCTCATATAATCCTTTAATGTATTTGGTACACTACTAGTGCAGCTTAAAAAATCCATCGTGCCTTATTTATCTGTTTATAAATATGTTTTCTTCCAAAAATACACACACATTACAACTGTTTTTTAATAATAAAATAATATTTTTTTCAGTTATTAAGTACATGTGAGTAAGGTAGTCGATCGAGAATCTAATCCTAAAATTATACGATTTAAAAAAAAAAATCATATATAATCGTGACATCTTGAAATTATTAAGTAAAATCGTAAAGTTATATTAAAATTTTACTTGTAACATTAGTCAACTAAAATTAATAATATTAAAAATTAAGATTATTTTATTATGTGCCATTTATTTTAAGTTTAAACTAAATAAAACTTAATTAAGATATTTCGAACATTTATCTCTTCTTAATAGAAGATTCAAGAATCTAAGTTAAACACCAAATTTATCGTAGCAATACAACAATTTATATAGAAAAATACAAAAATAACAATTTATATAGAAAGTAAAATTTAAAATTTGTAATACAATCCCATGATATAAATTTCATGATATTAATCATAATATTGATTTTAACTATATTGAATTCAACAACTCATATATTAAAGTAAATTGTCTACATGGCTCACTTAATAAGTTTTTTTTTTTTGTTTTTTTATTTTATTTTGAGAAATAAGTTCTGATTATAATTTTTTATAGGTATGGGTTATTCTACTAAAATGTTATAGATTAACTTTTAATATTGATACATAACGGTTATACCATTTTCATATATATTAAATATTTGATTAAATAGGAGTAAAGTTGCATGCGAACATTTTTCTGAATAATTTTTTATTAATCTTTTTATATAATTGTGTAATTTACATTATTTTTATATATTAAAAAGTCGTTTAGATGTATCTTAATTAAAAGATACATCTTTTAATATGATAAATAAAATAATTTTGAACTAAAATAAATTTTGGATTTTGATAAAAATTAAAAGTATTATTTTAAACAAAATTCACGAAACAATATATACCGTGAATAATGAATATGTTACATTTATCTTTATTTAATATAAGATTTGTAATAATATCAAGGATAATCACTCGCAATATGTTATATTCTAATTGGCGTGAACTATAAAAACGCAAAAAAGAAAATTAAAATTTCAAAAATTTTAAAATTAAAAAATGTCAAAATAAAACATTTTTACGAAAAAAACTACACAATCCTTAATTTTGCGGTATTTTATGTTCGAATTGACATGAACTATAAAAATGCAAAAATCTAAAAAATCTCAAAATTTTAAAAATTAAAAAATAAAAAAGAGCATCTTTTATGAAAAGAATTTAATAATTCCTATTTTTTCATTTTAAATGAAAATGCGTAAAAACAATGTCAATTTTATCAAAATTATTTTTAAAAAAACATATTTTATCGTGAAGAACGAAAAAAAATATGTAATATCAAAGCTCAAGTCCAAATAAATAATTTTATAAAGATTTCCTTGGTTCCTAAAAATAATAATGACTAATAATAGTTTTTATGTATAAATCTTTTGTTTGGTTTTTGGGAAAATATAAATATTTTAAAAAATTACATTAATTTTGCATGTTTAATTAAATGTAAATATCATAGGATAGATAGGATAGGGTGTTAATACCTTTCTTGTAAGTAATAGATTTTTCTGATATAAAATATGATTTCTAAGATCATTGAGAGTTTCTTTTTTCGTAATTTTTCTTAATAAATTATTATGATAATTCCTTTGTTCTTTTATGAATATTTTCTCAATGTTGTATAGTGATATTGATTGTGACAATTATCAAATCAAAATTTAATCAATTTTTGATTTAAATTTTTAAAATCAAAATGTAATTTACAATCAATAAAGTACAAATATGAAATTAAAGAGAATGATAACAAACTTTGAGCGTTAAATAATCCATGCAAAAATTAATTTAGATTATATAATCTTGGTTTCATAAATTGAACTTTAAAAATTAGTACTCAATAGTTGAAGAATGAAAAAGAAGAAAAAATAGAAAAAGAAGAAAACAAAAAGACAATTAGGAAACTAGAAAAATGAAAAATGAAAAGAAGAGACAACTTATAAAGAAAAACTGAATAAATGAATTAATTCTACATAATTAGAGTTTATTTAGTCACATATAAACTCTCTAATCGGTTGTGTGGATGGACCTAAATACGGACTCTCATTAGATCAACAAGCATATTTACAAAAAAAAAAAAAAAAAAAAAAAAAAAAAAAAAATTAAAAAAAAAAAAATATTTAAAAAAAAAAAAAAAAAAAAGATAAAACAAGAAAAATT